>Ga0164296_1000696_pt1 | contig 38794 bp, 45 predicted proteins | sample GEODES057metaG_FD_113533 | JGI IMG/M metagenome (GOLD analysis project Ga0164296, IMG submission 113533) | Dystrophic lake water microbial communities from Trout Bog Lake, Wisconsin, USA - GEODES057 metaG | ecosystem: Environmental > Aquatic > Freshwater > Lake | place: USA: Trout Bog Lake...
ACAAGATTAGTAAAACATTGACAGGAGTTAAAAAGAAATGAAAAATACATTTGTTTATGTATGGAAACACTTGCCAGATGGTAAGTATTACATTGGTAGTCACAAAGGCACCACCAATGATGGCTACATTACCAGTAGTGATTTAATAAATAAAAGCATTATACAAGACAGTGAAGATTGGACAAGAGAAATAGTAGCGTGGGGTAATGAACAGGAAATGCGTGAACTGGAACTACAACTCATCAAACAGGTATTTGAAGAACCAGAATGTCTTAATCAATCTTATGCCGCTAACGCCCCTGTTGTATTAAAAGAAGTTATTAAACCCAAAGACAAAACTGTAAAAAGTCCACGATTTCTACATATTAAGGAACTTATAAAATGAACTTGTTTGAAGACATTGAAGACCCATACGAAAGATTAGAACGATTAGAAACACAACAACGCCAACTGATGTTGAACCAAGCACAGTTGAATCAATCACTTGCCAACCTGTTTACACAGATGGGGCATTTTATTGATAGTCATAATAAACTTTGTGAAGATTATGAGAGACTTAAAAAAGCCATTATTCCACCATATTTACATCAAATAGATAAATAAATGTGTAAGAGAAACTTACATTAACAAAAGGAGATTTGAAATGACACAACACTTAAAAGCCGCAGGATATACATTAATAACCATCATTATGATTATTGGATGGGCAACTGTAGATTACTTACTAACAAAATACATTGGAGATTGGGCAGGTTTAACTGTCAATGCTTTAGCGTTTGTTGGGTTTGTATACTATGGTGCGTTAAACTTTGTAGGAATGGGCAAATAATGGCACGAAAAGTAAAATACGAAGAGTATACTTTAGTCCACGACATCTGGGTCAAGATGGATAGGTTTAACGAACTACAACAACCAGCAGAAAATGGTTGTATTGAATGGACGGGACCTAAACATCGTCAGGGATATGGATTTATTGGTGCCATCAATGACGCTACTAAAAAGCGTTTAATGGTAACAGTTCACCGCTTTGTGGCAAGACTTATGCTTGACAGAGCCTTGTTTAAGGGTGAGAATGTAGTCCACACTTGTAGTAACCCTGCTTGTTGTAACCCAGAACATTTAGTTATTGGTGACTTGAGCAAACGCAACCAAGTGATGATTGCTAATGGCAGACAAGCCAAAACCAGAAAGCGTAAAAATGTCCAATAAGTATTTTCCTTCTGACAAAGACACTTGGCAATGGCAATATGCCAATCTGAGTGATACTACTGACATTGTTAATATGGCAGAAAGTTTATTCCAAAACGAGATAGAAAATATCTTTACACCAGACCCAGCGTTATTTGCTCACAACATTGATATTGCCATAACACAACAATATCATTACAAGCATATAACACAGATTATGGTGGCAAGACATAAGCACACACAAAAACTGATGGCGTGGAGTTGGATTGGCAGAGGCAACACCACTACATATGCTAAAGAAGAAATGGCAGAGGCAAGATTTATTCACACTGATTTAAGTTTATCAGCCAGAACCAGAATCACTTTAGTAGCACAAACACTACAACATTGGATTGTTTGGTGTTATAACTATGGTATTCCTGTATTAGTATCAACAAGTATTAGACAGGAACAACAAGCATTCCTAAAACTACACAAAGATTTAGGATTTATATTAAGAGGCAGTATAGCCTATAAAAAAATAGAGGAAAAGAAATGACTAAAAAACTAACAAAACAAAAAATCGCAGGACCAAAAACAGTTCCAGCACCTGAGCAACAACAACCAGAGCAAACACCTATTGATTGGAGTAAGTATCACATCCATATCTTAATCCCTTGTTATGCTGGGCAAATATTTGAAGCAACTATGACAAGTTTGATTCAGTTTATTTGTGTGGCAAACAACATTGGATTGAAATGGAGTCTTAACACAATGGTTAAAGAAAGTTTAATACCACGAGGCAGAAACAGTTTATGTGCTATTGCTATGGAAAACCCACACGCAACACACTTTATGTTTATTGACGCTGACATTCGTTTCCAACACGATGCTATTTTAGGTATGTTGGCGGCAGAGAAAGATGTTATTGGTGGATTATATCCTAAAAAAGGTTTGCCCATTGATTACAACTTTAATGGTAAAAATGGCGGACTAATAGATGGTCCTTATATTCAAGTAGAAACAGTGGCAACAGGTTTCTTATTGTTTAAGAAGGAAGTATATAGTAAACTAATCGCCGCATATCCTGAAACAAAATATCGTGATGATATTGGTTTGGGCAAACAATATGAACCACACCTATATGCTATATTTGACACTATCATTGACGAACACGGTTACTATTTGAGTGAAGATTGGACATTCTGTCGCCGTTGGATTGAACAGGGTGGTGACATTTGGGTTGACACTCGTGTATTGTTAAATCACATTGGCTTCTTTGAGTATGCTGGTGACTTTAGTGCGTTAGAGCGTAAGATTGGTATTAAGCGTGTAGACCCAAATACACCTGAAGGCAAAATCATCTTACAACAAATGGCTGAACAGAAGGAGAAAAACAATGGCACAACATCTGTTTAAGACATTAGCAGAAGTTAAAGCAGAGTGGGAGCATTGCTCCCAACTATATGAACTTATGTGTATGCCATTTGACGAACACGATAACACAGAGCGTCAAGAAGAAATGCGTGAGTATCTACAAGATTTGGAAACTATTATGGAGGAATGGAAATGAGATATGTAAAAGTTGAGCAAGGACCAAAAGATTTAAGCACTTGGTATGGTATTAAAGATAACTTTGAGTTTTCTACCAGACAACGCTATATGGATCCAAAAATGCCTTGGTATCATACAGTATTTGAACCATTCTGGAACACATTAACATATGAAAACAAAAAGTGTTATATGAAATGTGCCATCATAGACATAAATATTGATACAGGCATACAAGAAAGTTATGATACTATCTGGTTTGACTTAAAGCGTTACAAAGGTAACACCAGAGCATATTGTCAGTTAAACAAAGACATATGGTTTGAAATAGAAGGTGATTTGATAAATATATTGAAGGAAAAATGAAATGAAAATAACTGTTAAAAAACACGAATGGCATCAGGTAGACAGTCAATACTATGTAACATTTGGTATTGAAGAACTACAACAACTATATCCTGACACACCTGAAGAAGACTTACTACAACTGTTACAAGATATTGCTGAAGGCAATCAAGAACGCTTGGAAGAAGTTATTGAAGATGATTGGGGACAAGGTTATCTGGAGTTTGACCACGATTATGATGATTGGTGGACACAGCGTAAAGGTGGCTATGATATTACATATGAAATAATGGATGTGGAGACTGATGATGAGCAACCGTAAACAAGAACAAGAAAAGAAACAAAAAGTAGTATTGGTTGAAGTGGAAAACATTGTTGAAACACTCAGAGCCAATGGATTAGACAATGACTATATTATGGGATTGTTTATTGCTGTGATTCGTGGACACATTAAGAATGGCACATTTACAGAAGAATACCTACAAGCAGTTGAAGAACTTGCCAGAAAGCGTGAGATTGGCAAACCTGTTATTGTAAACAGCGATGGACAGACTATTAGTTCTACTAATATTCCTAAAATCGTGATATCAAAATAACCAAAAAGACCTCTATATTTAGGGGTTTTTCTTGATTTGATATAAATAAATATGTAAGCAAGAAACTTACTAACAAGGAGATTGAAATGACAAGTTATATTTTATATGAGATTACTGAAAAGACAGGTAAACTAAATGGTAGCAAAATCTATACGCTACAATGGATTGATGTAGATACGCTACAACAATATGAAATGATAGTTGACTCAACTTACAGAAACTTTAACTATTGGCAAGAGATTATATTTGGTGATTGGTGTGGAGTTTACACCAATCTAAAGCGTAGTTTACGCCAGACTGTTAAAAAGAAAAATGTATTGGATGCTGACAGCAAAGCACAAATGACAGAGGTATTAACAATGGAAGATGTTATGCGTTATGTTCAATACAAATCAAAACCAAAACAATCAAACTTTGACAACTTGTTTGAGTTTGAAATATACCCAGCATAAACAAGGAGAAATGAAATGCTAAAAGTAAAACACCAAGACCTACCAGAACAACTATTACAAAACATAGTAGATTTGGCAGAACAACTACGCAATATGAGCGAAACTATCTTTTATTATATGGAAAGTGAAGCAGAACTTGATTTGGACACAGTAGATGATTTTCGTATCCAAGCAGGTGATATGGGTGATTTAACATTTGAACTGAAATACAAGATTGATATGTTAATCAAACCCTACAGACAACAACTACACGAAGAACAAACTAAAATGTTACAAGCGTGGATGGAACGAGAACAAAATGACCCAGATATGGACGGGAGATGTTAATATGTTAATGGCAATAGAAACCAGAGTAGTAGTAATAAAGATTGAAAGTAGCACAACAACAGCAGGTGGTATTTTCTTACAAACAGCAAAAGACCATCCACGAGCACAAGTTGTTAGTGTTGGACATAAAGTAGAATCAGTTAAAGTTGGCGACACAGTTATTATTGGCAACTGGGGCAATGCTCCTATGTTAGATAGCAAAGGCACTGACTATTTTATAACTGACATACAAAACATATTAGCCATTGAGGTATAATATGCGATTAACTGAATGGATTAGATTACAAAGAGCCAGATACTATTGGAACAAAGGCGATGGCTACAAAGCAATAAGAATAATACAGGAGAAATGAAATGGCAAGACCAGAATCAGCATATACAATGGACATACTAAAAGAATATGACATTAGTAATATGCGTCACTTATATAACAAAGCAGGATGGGCAGTTAAATCACTACGCCGCCAATGTAAACACCGTGGCTATGATAAACAAAACTTATTTGCTCAACTGAGATTGGCAGAAATGGCAAGAGACACACTTGGACAAATGATTGTAGATATGTATCAACACACCCTATGTTATAAAGAACAAGGCACAGTTGATATGACAGTTAATACCCCAATGAAAGTGTTTGACAAATGCGATATAATGATTACAATAATACCCAAGGACAAATAATGGAACACCCAACTATAACCAAGATTAGAAACACACAGACACAGATACTAACATTAGGTGAACAGATTTATTATGAACTGTTGCCTGAAGATTTTCGTATTGAAATAAGTAAACAAGATACTGAAGAACTGATTAAAATATTTGGCAGAACAGCCTATAAAATAAGTCAAGACCAAGGTATTTAGACAAAAGAGATAAATAAATATGTAAGCAAGATACTTACACAACCAAAAGGAGATTTGAAATGACAAGAAATGAAGCAATCGCACTTATTGATGCGTATGAAAAAAGCAAGATGTTAAAGATGACAAAGGAAATGTTCCTTGCGTTATATTGCGAAGAGGAGTATGACTATGAGTAAAGTTAAATCATACTACTGGGACGAGATAATGGACCAGGAATATAATGAATGGGCAGATACACAATATGATGTGTTCTTGGACAGTATTGAATACGATATGTATATTGAACAAATGAGCAGAGGAGAACTTGTATGACACAACCACTAATCACTATCGTAACACCTACTACTAATAGTAAGTATTTGTTAGATAACTTGGTTAGTGTTAAAGAACAGACCTACCCCAACATTCAACATTTGGTTGTTGGGGATGGAATGGAAAACAACCCCACTATTAAAAAGTTTGGGGTTGATTTTATTTCTTTACCATATAACACAGGTGCTAATGGATTTAATGGACATAGAATATATGGTGCTACCACATTCTTGGCTAAAGGTGAATACATTGTTCAACTTGATGAAGATGATTGGTTTGAACGCAACCACATTGAAACACTATACAATACTATAGTAAATGAAAAAGTAGAATGGAGTTATAGCCTACGCAAAATACACAATCCTAATGGCACATTTGCTTGTTTAGATAGTTGTGAAAGTTTAGGCAAATATATGAGTATACTGGCAGACCATTTAGTTGGTGTAGGCAGTATGATGTTACCATTAAGATTAGCATTACAATACGCACATATATGGTATAGACCTGCCAGAGTTAAAGGCATTATGGAAGTTGATAGAGCATTGACACAAGTATTATTACAAAATCACACAAGTGCCTGTAGTTATGAACATACAATGTGCTATAGAATGGGCAACACTCCAAAAAGTGTTCAGGCAGAGTTCTTTTACGAGGGCAATAAGCGTATGATGGAGATATATAATAAACAACTTCCGTGGTTAAAGCATAAATAAATGTATGGAACAACTTGAAAACAATCATAAAAAATCGTGGGGCGGCAAGCGTGAAGGTGCTGGGCGTAAACCTGGCTCGCTCCAAAAGATTAGCGTAACCTCATTGTTATCCAAGTTAGAAGAAAAGAGTGGCGGTCAGAGTTATGAAGAACTATTGGTTGAAGATTTCCTCACCGCCCGCCTCAACAATGATACAGCATTAATGTTAAAGTATCACAACTTGTTATCAAGTAAACTAATGGCAACATTAAATGAAGTCCAGATTGAGGAGAGTGAAGACGCTGTCAACGCTAAACAACAAGCGTTTGATGAAGCGTTAAACACTCTGCGTAATCTACAAACTAATGATAAATAAATCTAACAAGGATAAATAAAAATGCCTCTAATAAAATCTAAAAGTAAGAAAGCGTTTAGCGAAAATGTTAAGCGTGAGATGAAATCTGGTAAGCCTCAAAAGCAAGCCGTGGCAATAGCATACAGCGAGAAGCGTGAGGCAACAAAGAAAAAAGGAAAGAAATAATGTCTAAAGATTTAATGAAACACAAAGAACCAAAAATGGTTGAAAAAGATGAGGCTGATAAACACGCTGGCTTTTACAAAGGTCCACACAATCAGACTCTAAAGGCTGGTGACGGTGAGCGTAAAGAACACGAGAATCATCATCCTGCTGTTAAGATGAGCAAAGGTGAATAATATGAAAGATAATAGTTTAACATTTGATGGCGTTACTGAAACTGGTTTAACAGGTTCAAGCAATGGTAAATGGGCTGGTAATCATCACGGTGGCAAGGCTGGTGGAAACTATGGTTTACCATCTCAAGCCCGTAAAGGTGCTAACTTTGGTAAAGAAGCAGGTCCAAGCACAGCAAAAGGCGGTAAGATTAATGGTGGCACCACAGTTAAAGGCTTTGGTAACGCTGACAAGATTGAAGAACGCCAAGGCTATAATAATGTAGGGAATAAACAATAATGGCACAACATACAGACATTACACCAGCAGGATTTACAGTTGCTGGTAATGCTACAACAACAAGTAGTTCAGTATATGTTCCAAGTTTAGTTCCAACTAACAAATGGTATGTAACTAACACAAGTGCTAACCCTGTTCAGATTCGTGTGAGCACTGATGTAGGCAATGTGGTAACAGCAACATTCCCAGTAGTTGGCACTCCAAGTTTAGGACCAGTATTAGGTAGCCAAGATGATATGATTCTTGAACTTCCAACTAACTTGGTTGCTGGCACAGGCACTAATGGATTTGTAAGTAATGTTCAAATGAGTATTATCAGTAACATTAACACTGGTAGTTTAATATTCATTACACCAGTTCAATAATATGACAAATACTTACACAGTTCCCCAGACACCATATGCTGTAGCGTTTATCAATAATGCTTATGTGTTGGTGTCTACAACAACTGGTAACATTATAACACAACAAGGAAACATACAAAATGGCAACTAAAGATTATAGTCCAAAACGCATTGGTAATGAATCATCACACGCAGGTAAGCGTGAGGCATTCAAAGCCGCCAAAGCAGAACGAGCACCATTGGCTACACATATACACGATGCTTTCGCAAAGCGTGGTGACTATGCTGAAGGTGACACTACATATTGGAACAAGATTGAAGACTTGGATGGCGAGATTAAGCCTAAAAAGTTTAGAAAGTAAGCAAGAGTTTTCGCCAGGGTTTTTCTAAAACGCTGGCACATTGATTAGAATATAAAGGAGAAAGAAATGACAACAACATCTACATCATCAGTAGGCACATTAACACTCAATGTTCCTTACACACAAATACAAATCAACCCAGTTTCGTGGGCTAACGCTCATACACCATCTGTAATCATTACGACTACAGTATCTACACTTGACTATAAAGGATATAACAATGGAAAAGAATAAAAAACCACAAGACAATGTTTGGGATGATGAGCCAGTTATTGAGCCAGCGTCTGAAACCGTTGAACAAGCGGTTACTCCACGCTCAACAAGTAATGCTGACTTTGATATGGAAGGTTTGATGACAGACTTCCCAACAGCCAAAGAACTTGAACAGTTTGTATATGACCAGACTGGCATCATTCTGAATCTAAAAGGTAGAGCAAACAAACTAAAGTATCAGGTAGCATTGGATACATTGAATGGCAAAGAGCCTGACGCACAGTATATCCACGGTGAGAATCCATATCTTGACAAGAATGAACTAATCCCTGAAGAACTTGTCAAGCCAATCCCTGCTCGTGATTCTACATTGCCTGACTCAAGCACAGTAACATACACTTGGCACCAGTTCAATGTCCCACATCCTGATTATGAGATGAGAGCAGTTGATGCCAAAGTTGTGGTAGAGTTCAAAACATATCAAGACGGTAGCATTAGTTATCAAACTTTAGGACCGCTTGAAAAGCACAGCGTTGGTGAAAAGTTAGACAAGTATGGACGCAGTCGCCCAGAAAAGTTTGTATGGATTGACCCACGCACAGGCGAACAAACATTACGCACTAAAGAGGGACAGTTTACAAAGACAGGTCGCTCATTGTATGCTTATTGTAAATCACAAAAAGTCAACAAAACCAGTTCAGTTTGGGATATGTGGATTGACCGTGATGTAGCACAAACTATTCAAGGTGCGGTAGATAATCCTTGGGCATAATATGAATAACTATGATAGACAAGTCAGTGAGACTAAAATACTACAAAAGGTAAATGCCGCCCATCGTGGGGCATTTGCTGAGAAGTATCCTGGTCAAGTTGAACATATCTTGCGTTTGATTACTGAAAGGCTACATTATGGTTTAGACAAGCGTGATGGAGTTAATCTTCCACACGCTCCAGAAACCTGGACTTTAACAAGTGCTGAGATAACTGATTTGACAGAGGCTATGTTCTATCTACATCAAATCAGAGAGTCTCACAATGTTAGACAGTAATCTATTAATGCGTAGGGCTATCAGGTATGTATGCGACCAACATAATATAAAACCTGATAGCATAGCCCTATACGATTTCAACACACAAGAAAAGTTTAAGGAACTTACTCTTGCTGTAGTTGAAGATATGAAGTATAATCAACTAAAATACTTTAGACCATTCCCACATCAACTCAACTTCTTTGCTACTGGTAATAACAGTCGCAGAGGCATATTGGCGGCTAACCGTATTGGTAAGACTGTATCAACTTGCTTTGAAACCGCTTGCCATCTTACAGGACGCTATCCAGAATGGTGGAATGGTAAACGCTTTGTTAAGCCTGTCACAGCGTTTGTCGCTGGCGAAGGCTGGGAACAAGTTGCCCGTGTATTACAAGAAGAACTGTTAGGCACTAAAGATGTCAAGATTAAAGAACAACTTGGCACAGGTGCTATACCCAGAGAATGTATAAAGTTTGACACAATGCGTAGCGATGGTGCCAATGTGATTGGTGTTGAGATTAAACATACAAGTGGTGCTTACAGTTATCTATTGTTTGGTAACTATACACAAGAAGTTAGAAACTTACAGGGTTTTAAGTTAGACTTTGTAGTGTTTGACGAACAACCACCAGACCCAATCTTTTCAGAGTTAGTAACCAGAACAGCCACAACACAAGGTCAAGTCCTATGTTCTTTTACACCCCTAAAAGGCTTGAATGGTTTGGTGTCAAAGTTCTGGTATCACGAAGAAGGATATGAACACATTAGAGTATCGTGGGATGATGTGCCAGAGTATGACCCCTGGGGTGAGCCATTCTTATTAAATGAAACACGCAGACAACTTGAGCGTGACTATTTGCCACACGAGCGTGAAGCCCGTATTGCTGGTATGCCTGTTATGGGTCAAGGTGCTGTATTCCAAATACGCAACTTTGCTATGTATAAAACTGGTGACTTTGACTTTAAGACTATGAATGATATTGAGCGTGTAATAGCATTGGACTTGGGTTTGGTAAATGACAAGACAGTTATCAGCCTAATGTATTGGAATCCAAAAGAACAAGAATGTTGGTTACATACACAGATAGTTGTTAAAGGACAAGAAGAAGCAAATCCTCTCAACTATGTTCAACACTTGATGCGACCTGAAGTATTTGGCACACCCATTGTATTACCAGCAGATGCTAATACACAGGGTAGATACACAATGTCCTCATTAAGCATTAGACAACTGTTTGAAGAATATGGATTGAATGTGGTGCCACAAGCCATTATGAATCCACCAAACAGTGAAGGCAAAACAACTAACCATAAATCATTTGGTATAAATATTATGAGACAGATGATGGAGATAGGCACATTCCATATTAATGAGAACTGTGTAGAGTTTATGCGAGAAGTCAAGAACTACTTTGTGGATGAGAAAGGTAGATTCAGCGACCCAGACGATTGTATTGATAGTGCTCGTTACGCTTTGTTAGGATGCTTAAATAGTTATAGTGAACCCTATGACGGCAAGAATCCTCGCCAGCGTTTCCAAGACTTGAAGCAACAATATGGATTACATACAAAACGATTACAGGCGGCTACACCTGAGTGGAAAAAGACCTATCATCCTGAAAAAGGTGCCTTGTAATATAAATACTAAATAATACAAACAGGATAACTAAATGCTTGACATTAAACACATCGTAACAAACGATATTACAAATCCCAAAGGCAGAATGGAACGCTTTCTACATATGAAGCGTATGATGGATGCCAAAAGTGCGGCTAATCTACGCCTATTGGCAACAAAGAATAACATCAACCGTGCCAGTGACTATCACTACTTAAACTTGGCTGTTACACAATCAACAGAGCCAGTTAATGGTATTGACTATATCCATCCTGTTGTTAAAAGTAATATTGACTATGTTGCGGCTGTGGTGGCAAAAGGTTTGAGCCAAAATGGTGAGATTAACTTTGAGTTTGTGGCTGATAATGAAGAAGACGAACAAGCCGCAAGACAGGCTACAGAGATTGTCCACAAAGTTATCAACCAACACAATGACCCACACAAGATTCTACAACATTGGATTCTTGACGCATTGTTACACAAAAATGGTGAGATGCTTATTCAGCCACACCGTGAACAAATCACACGCTATGTAAAGACTAAAGGCACAAGTGACCAACTTAAAGCATTTGAGGCACAAGCCGCTGACGCTGGACTAACCGCTACAAGAACAAGTAAGCGTAAAGTCAGCGTGGATATTCCACAAGTTATTAAAGAAACCAAAGCCTATGTTCAGGCTAACAATGACGCACATCATCAAACAATGATTGAGCAACATATTGAACGCTTGAAAGGTGCTCAACAAACACAAGATTATAGTGAGTTAGATGAGCCATTAGGCGACCAAGCAGGTTTAGAACAATCACACGATGACGCATTGACAGACAGCGTTACTCGCAATACTATCCACGAAGCAGAATATAAGTTAGTTGGTTACAACTTAAATGTTCGCTTTCGCCCAATCAGTCAACACTATTGGATGTGTAATCCTACCATTGTAAACATTCAAGACCAAGACTTCTGTGGCTTCTTTAGCCCAATGAGTATACAAGAAGCGGCTGAACGCTATCCTGATTTAGATTTAGAAAAGTTTGCTGTTCACGCAGAGTTTAGCAATGTTGGTGCGTATCAGGCAGGTTCATTGTTAAACAACCTTGCTATTCACGCTCGTGATAGTGTGCCTATTAATGGGTTGCCAGCAACAGGTTATGCTACACAAGATGCCAACGCAAGACAAGTTATGGTGCTAACAACTTGGAACCGTTATGATATTGACGGTGATGGTGAGTTAGAACTTATTGAGATTGTATACAGTGGTAGTTATGTTATTAGTGCTAAAGAAGTTGAGTTTATTCCTGTAGCCAATATGTGCCCACGCCCTCTACCACAAAACTTTTATGGTTATAGTGTGGCTGAGAGTTTAGTGCCAGCACAAGAATATATGACAGCAGGACACCGTAGTGAGATTCAACTTGGTTTGTTAACAGCAACACCAAGATTAGGTGTTAAACCAGACCGTGTTGACTTTGAGGAGTTGGCTGATGGAGAAGCCGCTATATTTATTTTAGATAGCAAGTTTGACCCAGCAACTGATGTATACCCAGTTCCTGCTCCAAGCGGTAATCCAGCATTTATTGATGTTGCTATGAACCGTATTCAACAGGATGTGATGGCATTGATTGGTATGACAACGCCACAGGACACATTTAACCCAGAAGTTATGGACCCAGGTAATAGTGGTGCTAAACTACAGTTAGCAATGGGACCAAATCAGGTTATACAAGATAACACAGTCAAGAACTGTGCGGAAGGTGTTAAAGAAGCAATCTGGTTAGTGTGGAGAACGCTAATACAATATGGTGATGATTATGGTGTTAAGAAGTTAGCACAACTATACCACGAAGAAAAGAAACCTATCTTCTTGGACGCACAAGCGTTTGATGATATGAACTTTAGCGAAAGAGCACAGATACATATTGAGTTAGCACTTGGTATGAAAAGTGAGGAAAACGCTATTCAGCGTCAACAAATCATTGTTCAAACTCAACAACAGTTATATGCTACAACACAACAAATGGTTGCGGCTAATACTCTAACGCCTCAAATGTGGCAGAAGATTAAGAAACCATATGCTGATACTTTATATGTATTAGGCATTAAAGACTGTGATACATATTTGCCTACTGACCAAGAGGTTATGGCTATGATTAAACAGGCACAAGAAGCGGCTAAGAATGCTCCGCCTACTAAAGACCAAGCCAGTGCTCAACTTGATGTTGCCAGAACCCAAGAGATTCAAAGCAAGATTAATGGACAAAGCCCTGATGCTCAAGCACAGTTGGCTAAAGCAAATGAAACAAATGCTAATACACAAGGCACAAGTGCTGGTAAACAACTTGACGCTATTGCCTTGTTAAAAGAACATAAAGGAACTAACTACTAATGGAATATAAGAAAAGTATTGATACGAATAATATTGCTAAACTATCTGCCAGCGAACAAGATAAAATAAAGGTAAGAGGTAGTTTAGCAGAGAACTTGATAAATAATGTAGATTTACAAACCTTTGTTATTGACTATAAGAAAACTTTGTATAAAGAACTTACAGCAATACAAGGGTATACGAACGAACACGATGCTAAACGATTGGCTATTACTCAACAAATCGTTGGCATAGAAGGATTTGTAGACTACTTGGCAAAACAAGTAGATAACAAAAACAAGGTGGTAAACTTACAAGGTCCCACCATATAATAAAGGAAAACAAAAATGAGTGAAATATTAGATATGTCTAACAGTCCAACGACTGCGACCCCTATCCAAAATGCTGTTCCAAGTTTAGACTCAATAGCAGAGAAAATGACCGCAATGCGTAATCAGGCTCAGGCTACTAAACAAACAGAGACAGGTGAATCAGAAGTGGCAACTAATGACTCCCCTGTGGCACCAGAGGATAACGAAAGCGATTCCTCAAGCGTAGAGCCAGAAGTTGTTACACCAGAAGACGGTGTTGTAGAAGGCAACGATGAATCAGAAGCCCCTGAACAGGTAAGTAATGAGAACTCGTCAGCACAAGATATCATTGACTTTGTAGAGTTTGCTACAGAGAATCCTAACGCAAAGTTTAAGTTTATGCGTAATGGTAAAGAGATGATTATTGATGCTAAACAAGCCCAAGCAATATTAGGACAAGGTGGAGCAATACACGAAGAAGCAAGACAGTTAAAGATTCAGAAAGCAGAGTTTGATGAGTATCTCAAAGAACAACGAGCACAGCAAGAAGGTCTAACTTTAGCGATGGAGTTTACTGTCCGCCCACAGTTACAGAAAGCGTATGATGAGATATTAAAAGTTCAGCAATATCAACAAACATTCCAACAACAGTTGAGTCAAACAAATGACCCAGCCATTGTTGCCCGTATTAGAACAAGTATGGAACAGAATGAGCGTTATATTACTCAACAATCTCAAGTTATTCGTCAGTTAAAACCTAATCTTGACCAGTTTCAACAAATACGAAAAGAGCAAGTTGCTCAAGTATTGGAACAAAACAGAAAAGGCTTTACAGACAAAGAACTCAAAAATGAGTATCTATATAACGAAATACGAGACAAAGTAAGCAAGGGTTGGCAAGGAGCAAAATCACAGTTAGTGCCTGGTATTGATAATATTGATTTGGTCAGTAGTGACGAACATATTATGAGCCTGTTGCGTGACGGATTGAAATACAGAGAGAAACCATCAGCAAAATCTGCTGGTAGTAGCATTGCGGCGTTGACAAAAAATCGCTCCACAATCAATACTCCTAAATCTAATATTGAATCGCTTCAAGAAGCCGCCAAAAAGGGTGATAAGAAAGCCCAGGATAATCTGTTAGTCGCAAAGTTACAAGCAATGCGTTCTCGCAGATAAAATATTAGACATAACATTAAAGGAAAAATAAAATGTCACAAATCACAACATCCGCTATTGGCAACGGAACTACAGCATACGCTTCAGATATCGTTGTCAAAGATTTAGATTTAGATGTATCTAACCGTGTTAAAGACGACACACCAGTGTTGAATATGGCTATGGCAAAGAAACGCAAAGTTGTTTCTACATTACCATTGTGGACTAACGATGTATATCGTTTGCCAGCAACACAAGCAAACGCAGAAGGTGCCGCTGTTACTGCTTCTTTAGCAGAATCAAATAGCCGTGCTAACTTGGGTAACTATACTCAAATATTCTCAACAGTTATTTCTGCTACAGGCTCAAGCCGTGCTGTTGAACAATCAGGTGGCGACCCACAAGCATATCAAGAAGTTAAGCAACTTATTGAACTAATGTTTGATGTGGAAGCACAACTTGTTCGTGCTGACCAGATTGGCACAAAATACGGCGGACAATCAGGTTCTGCTTCTAACTTACCATCAGGTCAAACTGGTCGCCGTATGGGTTCATTAAACGCTTTCGCTGGAACACACAGTTTCAATAGCACAAGCGGTAATGTCCAGTTGTTCACAACTTATGTAAACAGCGAAACAGCAGATACAACATCTACTATCGCTAACATCGTAGTTGGTGGCACAGGTGGTGCTTATTTGGGTTCTACATACTATGTAGGTTCAGACGAAGCATTGAGCCAGTTCTATCCTGCGATTTACAAACAGTTGGTTACAGCGGCTGAAAAGCGTTTCAACGCAAAAATCCGCACAATCGTTTGCCCAACAAGCCTACGCACACACTTGAGCGATACATTCCCTACAAGTCGTGGTATCAACCGTGTAAACAGTGAGCGTGGTGATAGCATTCAAACTTACGAAGGCGATTTTAACTACACATACGAAATCTATGATTCTTGGATTATGGACCAAGTTGGTGTAAGTAACCAAATCTACTTCTTGAACGAAGAAGTGCTACAATGGGGTTCATTGCGTGATTTAGGTCCTAACAATGAGATTTTCAGTAATGCTGACGCATCACTTGACCAGTTCATTATGGAAGGAACTTTAATCGTTCGTAACCCAGCAGGTGTCGCTGTTCTACACGACATTTCAGCAAGTGCTACTGCTCCTACTCTAAACAGTATGGGTGCTGGTCCATTGCGTCCATCTTCTTTAGTTGTTCGTTTGAACGCTTGGGGTGGTTCATCATTCTAATCTAACGATTAGTTTGTATATCAAAGGGGACTTCGTGTCCCCTTTCTTCTTTTAAGCATAAATAAATCTATTACAGGAATACAATAATGAATCCAAATGATGAATATAGTTTGAACAACCCCAACGCAAGTTTGTTAGACGATGATAACGAACCTGAGTTTAATCAGGACTTTTATCGCCAAGATAACAGATTGATTGCGGGCGAAGGCACAAGCGAGGCTTTGTTAAGTCGTAGCAATGAGTTGTATAGAAGTATGAAAGGCGATTGGAAGCGTAGTGATTTTAATAAGAGCAAAAATATTCTTATTACTACAGGCAGAAAAGATGGTAAGTTTTATATTACCCGTGAACAGTTTAATGCGGAAGCGATTGCTGAAAGATGTAAGCGTTATCGTGCCGCCAGTGAGCAAGGCATACCAGACCCATTAGCACCTATTGGTGATGATGGTAAACTAACATATAAATGGATGGATTTACCAGATGTAATCGCCATTCGTATTAGTGATGAATACTTTGGTGGAATGCCTTGGCAAGTTATTAAGCGTGACAGAACGCTTAAAGCACAGTTTTACAAAGTTGTTGAAACAGAATACAATCAATATGTATGTTACCCGCACGGTAAACTACCTATTCCAGTTGATGTTCCATATCCAGCAAAAGTTGGACAACAGAAGTTTTTTAATGGAAGATAATAATGAGTCAAATAGCAGACGCAAATGCTCTTGTTAGTTTTATACAAGATTTTACAGGAAGCAATAATACCAACGAGATTAAAGAATGTATCTTTATGGCTGAGATGATGATGCGTAACTTGGAACTGCCAGTTATGCGTAGTGACCCTACAAGTAGTCAGTTTCAGGCAACAGCAGATAGTTTGGGACATATTGCCATTCCAGGCGATATGCTTAAACCTATTTTATTTTACAAAACCAGCGGAACTGACCCAGCAAGTAGTTTAGGTCCTTGGATTGTATATGACCGCTATGGTGACAGAGATATTATCAGCGAAGGTTTAATACAAAGTTTGTATCTAACACCTATCAACATTCCTGCTGTGTATCGTGGCAAGTTTGGTGAGGTTGGACAACATTATGAGTTTATTCCCAAGTTGTCACAAGGTGATGTTGTTAATCTATATTACTACAGAACATTTGCCAACTTATTCAGCACAGATGTTAATGGTAATACAGTATTAAACAATGGTATTTTAGGAAGTTTTCCAGAAGGCTATGTTTATGGCACATTACATTGTTATTATGTTAAACGCAAAAGCCCAGAAGATGCTGAAGTATACAAAGCAAAGTTTGAGGAAGCATACAACATCATTGAGGACCAAAACAGCAAAGGTAAATGGAGTGGTGGACATAATCGTTTAACAAGCATATTCCAACCTCGTAGAGTTCCTCGTTTTACAGCAAAATAAGGACTAACTGATGCCAAGTTTATATGGAAATAGCACAACTTACACAGTTGTCGCTGGTAATACAGCAGGATTATACAGCACAGTAAATGCGAATATTGTTATAGCCAATATTCCATCTACAAACACGGCTGGACTTTATGGACAAAGCATTAGTGCTTATCCAAACTCCGCACAAGCGTTGTTAACATTGTTAGACAACAATGGTAATGTCAACTTCGCACTTGACCCTGCTACTGGTAATACAACTATTAAAGCATATGTAACAGGTGCTATGTCATCTTATACAAATGCCAATGTTGCCGCATATTTGGCAAGTAATGTTGACCCTACTATTGGTTATATTTGGGTTGATTTGTCAAACTTACAGACTGGTTTGAATAGTTCAAACACAGCGTGGCAATCTAATGCCACAAGTCAACAAACTTTATTGTCAGGTTTACAAACTGGCTTGAATAGTGCTAATGCTAACATTACCACAGCCATTACTAACACTCAAAACTTACAGACAGGTTTGAATAGTGCTAATACTGCTATTGCTACTGGCAATACAACAACAAGTGGACTACAAACTGGACTTAATACTGCTAATACTAATATTACTAATCTACAAACTGGCTTAAACACCGCCAATACAAGTATTAGTGGTTTACAAACAGGGTTGAATAGTGCTAATGCCGCAATATCATCAGGTAATACAACAACCGCTGGCTTACAAACAGGGTTGAATACAGCAAACACTAATATTACCAATCTACAAACAGGTTTGAATAGTGCTAACACAGCCATTTCTACTGGTAATACAACTACAGCGGGTTTACAGACTGGGCTTAATACTGCTAACACAAATATTTCAACATTGTTCACTTACAGTAGTGGAAATGCTACACTTATTACTGGTTTACAAACTGGTTTGAATAGTGCTAACTCAAATATTTCCACTTTACAATCTGGTTTAACAACAACCAATGCCAATGTATCAAATCTACAAACAGGTTTGAATACAAGTAACACTACAGTTAGTGGTATTCAAACAGGGCTTAACACAGCCAATACAAACATAACAAATGCTACAACAAGTATCACAAACTTACAAACTGGACTTAATACCAGCAATACAACTGTAAGTGGAATACAGACTGGGTTGAATACAGCCAATACTTCTATATCAAATCTACAAACTGGTTTGAATAGTGCTAATACTGCTATTTCTACTGGTAATACAACTACAGCGGGTTTACAGACTGGGCTTAATACTGCTAACAGCACTATTGCTGGTATTCAAACAGGATTAAACACAGCCAATACTTCTATATCAAATCTACAAACTGGTTTGAATAGTGCTAATACTGCTATTTCTACAGGCAATACTACGACTGCTGGTTTACAAACTGGCTTGAATAGTGCCAACAGCACTATTGCTGGTGTTCAAACAGGGTTGAATACAGCAAACACTTCTATTACTGCTTTACAAGCAAGTGTAACAACTTTAGTTGGTGAAGTTTATGCTAATAGTAATGTTGCCGCATATTTGCCAACTTATAATGGACTTACAGGCGGAACTTTAACTGTTAATGCTCAACCAAATATTACAAGCGTTGGTTCTTTAACAAGTCCTCTTATTATCACAAACACAACTAATGCTACGGGCGTAGGCACAGGTGCTTTACAAGTTAGCGGTGGAGCAAGTTTTGCTGAAGATGTATGGATTCAGGGTAACTTAAATGTAAGTAACATTAATACTATCAGTTACAATCCTTTAAGTGTTCAAACCCCATTAGTTTATTTGACAGCAAGCCCAGCATATCCATACAACTATGATATTGGATTGTATAGTCACTTTATAGGTGGACCAGCCAATGTGTATGCTCACACTGGTATGACACGAGATTACAATACAGCACAATGGGTATTTTTCAGTAATGTAGTAGCAGAACCAAGTGGTAATGTTGTAAACTTAACTGACCCTAATATTATATTTGATTCTATCAAAGTTGGCAATGTCAATGCTACAAGTTACTTAAATGGTAATGCTTACAATGTAACAGGTTTGGCATACAATACAACTATTAGCAACTTACAAACTGGATTGAATACAGCAAATACAACGGCAAGTGGTATTCAAACTGGCTTAAACTCTGCCAATACTGCTATCGCAACTAAAACAAGTTATGCTAATAGTAATGTCGCCGCATACTTACCAAGTTATTCAGGTAACTTAACAGCCAATAATATAGTTGTTACAAATCTAACAACATTAGGTAGTAGTGGTGTTAAGTTTAGTGATGGAACAGTTCAATCTACTGCTTACACTGGTGGTGGTTCAAGTTATGGTAATACACAAGTAGCAAGTTATCTTGCCGCTAATATTGACCCAACTATTGGTTACATTTGGACTGATTTAAGTGGTATTCAAACTGGCTTAAACTCTGCCAACTCTACAATAAGTGGTATTCAAACTGGCTTAAACACAGCCAACTCAAGTATTTCAACTCTTAATACAACTGTAACTAACTTACAGACAGGTTTGAATACAGCAAACACAACTATTGCTGGCGTTCAGACAGGATTAAACACAGCCAACTCAAGTATTTCAACTCTTAATACAACTGTAACTAACTTACAGACAGGATTGAATACAAGTAACACGACTGTAAGTGGCATTCAAACTGGTTTGAATACAGCCAATACTACATTGACAAACTTACAGACAGGGTTAAACTCTGCTAATACTACAATCGCTGGTGTTCAAACTGGCTTAAACTCTGCGAATACTGCTATTTCTACTGGTAACACAACCACCGCAGGATTACAAACAGGGTTGAATAGTGCCAATACAAGTATCAGTGGATTACAGACTGGACTTAATACTGCTAACACAAGTATTAGTAACTTACAAACAGGTTTGAACTCTGCTAACACAGCAATATCTACAGGTAACACTACGACTGCTGGTTTACAGACAGGGTTAAACTCTGCTAACACAAGTATTAGTAACTTACAAACAGGTTTGAATAGTGCTAACACCGCTATCGCAACTAAAACAAGTTATGCTAATAGTAATGTGGCGGCATACTTACCAAGTTATTCAGGTAACATTACTGCTGGTAATATTATTATTGCTTCTAATGGTAATATGATTAGCAACATTTACCAAACAAGTAACATTGACTTAACCATCAATGCTATTGGAACAGCAAATATTGGAAACAACATTGGGTTAAGTGGTGCTGTTGTTCTTGCTAATCCTTATGACCCATATTTTGTTGTTGGCGGCAATGTAACTTATACATCATTAAGTAACTACGCACAAGGTGGTATGTTAATCAAACACTTTAGTAACTATACAACTGCTGACAGTATTGCTGGTATTTTATATGATGGTAGAGGACCAGGTTCATTTGTTTTAGTAGAAGATATAGCAATAGGACAAGTTCCATCAGGAGCACCTTGGAATAGTAACTTGTCTCCAAACATATATGCCGCATTATCAATGGGAGCATTGAACGCAAGTTCAGGTTACTTTGGTGCGGCAATAACTGGAACATCAGCATATTTTAGTGCCAATATTCAAGCGGCGGCTAATATATCTACACCAGTTATTACAAATACAGGTAATATAACAATAACACCAAGTAACTATCTTATATTTGGCGGTAGTGCTGTAACCCAAGGTATTATTGGACCAACATCTGCCCCATTACAAATATTAAGTTACACAGGTCCAGTGGGCGGAAGCGTCGCCGCTAATATTTTTTTACAATACACAAAAAGCACAGGTGGTGCTACAAGTCCTGGACACATTTATATTACACCTGGTTACACATCATCATCATATGTAGGAAGAGCATTTGTTGCCAACGCTGTTATTCAAAATGGACCAAGTTACAGTTTTGGAACAACAAGCGGAACAATAGCACCTAACGCTCAAAACGGTTATAATCAAACTATTACATTAAACGGTGCCTTGACATTAAATGGATTTACAAGTCCAATAACAGGACAAAAAATCAGATTAGTAGTTAACCAAGACTCAACAGGTTCACGCACTATGTCAAGCACAATGAAGTTTGCTGGTGGTAGTAAAACATTATCTACAGCGGCAAGTTCTATTGATATTATTGATATTTGGTATGATGGAACTAACTACTACGCTAACTTAACAAAAGGATACGCATAATGGCAATCAAACCTTTAGTCACCAGTTTTAACAAGATGACTTTTACACCTGACATCCCTGCGGCGGCGTTGGGCGAGAATGAATATAATGCTGGACAAAATATTGAAACAGATACACGAGGTATTAAATCTGTTGCGGGCGACCAATATATAATGAGCACAGTTCCTGGCAATGTGATTTATATGACAGGCGGATTTAGAGATAACGGTGTGTTCTGGTATATTGTAGCAACAAGTCAAGGTAAATGGTATGCTATGAATAGTAGCGGTATTACAAATATTACACCAAGTGTAGGAACTTTTACTGGCTATAGTGCCAGCACAGTTATTACAGGTTGCTGGAATGGTAATACATTGTTTATAAATGATATGATAAATCCTCCAATGTATTTGCTATCAACTGCCACTGTTTTACGCTTGTATGATAACGCACCTGACAACTATATATGGAACTATGATGTTACAAGCACAGGCACTCCACTATATTCCAGTTTAACAGCAGGATTCTTGCGTTTATATAACAGCCCTAATGTTGGTAGTATTTTAGTTGCTGGCAACTTGACTGGTGCTATTATTAGCACAGGCACAACACAACATTTACCAACTACAGTTCGTTGGAGTCAAAACTTTGGTGTAAATCAAGGTCCTACAACTTGGACTCCAACTATTACTAACACAGCCAACCAACTTGAAGTTCCTGTGCGTGGAGCACTTGTAGATGGATTTAGTTTGGCTGGTAACTTTTATGTTTGCTCATATTGGGATACTGTTGTATTTCAACCTATACAATATACATCAACACAAGCACCTATCTTTGCTGTAAGTATTATTAGCAAGGGTAGAGGACTATTAAACGAAAACTGTGTGGCTGTTGTAGATGCTATGGCATATGGTGTTGACGCAAGAGATATTTGGGCATTTAATGGCACAACATTTCAACCTATTGGCAATCAGCGTATCAAAAACTATTTCTTTAACAACTTAAATGCCTCATACACTAATCAAGTGTTTATGGTTCATAACAGTGAAAAATATCAGATTGAGATTTATTATCCAGACTTAAACAGCACAGGACAATGTAACCAAATGATTAGTTACAGATATGATTTAGATATTTGGAACCCACCAAGACAAGTTACACAGGCTACTGCGGCTGACGAAGGTCCTGTTTGGACTGGTAGTTCATTTAACTACGCAACCAGAACTATTGTATACAGCAATGGTAGTGGCAATGTTCAACTTGTTCAAAAAGATAAAGGTTTAACTTATTTGACTGGCAATATCAATGCTGTGTTTCAGCGTGATAACATTGAGTTGGCTGATGCTTATAGTGCCAAAGTTCAAGTTCATCGTGTGTTGCCAAAAGTTACAGGAAGTGGTAACTTGACAGTTACTATTGGTGGTGCTGATAGTGTTGGTAACACAGCCTCTTTTAGTAGTAGTGTAAGTATGCCAATACAAACAAGCAATCCTTGGTGTCAAATAAACCAAAATGATAATCGTGTTGTTTCTATAAATATCAGTAGTAATGATTCAACAACATATTGGCAAGTAACTGATGCTACTTGGCAAATCACAAAAACAGAGGACAATCGCTAATGGCAAATCTATTACCTCCTGGCTCTGGTTTAGGTGCGGTTATCGCAGGGTTAAACTATGCTTTAGCAAATATGAATACAACTGCTGGTGATGCTAATGTATTAGTAGCAGATGCCGCCAGCGGTATTGTTACCACAAGCAATGGCACAGGTTCTACTGGTAGTGTAACAAGTTATCTATATAACTATATCCACATTTATTATGGTAATACTGCTACAGGTAGTGGTTTTACAAGTAATGCTACTGGGACAACATTTTACGGTGTTCAAAATAGTAGCAATCTAACTCCAAGTAGTAATCCAACTGATTATAGTTGGTATGAAGTTACTGGTGGTTTTCCCTCTGGTAACGCATTGTATTATTTGCCATTAGGCGGTAATCAAATCAACTTCTTTGCGGGCAATACACCACCTGTAAACTTTTTACCAGTTTTAGATTCAACACCAATCCCACTTTACATAGGTGGTAATGCTGTTGTGTCTACGCCTCAGTTACAAACTGCGGCTGTTACAACTCCAACTATTGCTACAAGTGCTATTACAAACTCTGTTAGTTCAGAATATATTAGTAACTTTGTTAGTCAACCATATTACAAGCGTCCTAAACTTGTCAACTACAGTTATTATACTTGGACAGCAAACAACAATAGTTTGATTACTGCTGTGACTATTACACCAACAGAAAGCAATAGCACATTGTTGGTAAACTATAGTTTGTTCTTTGACAACGATGCTGGCACAACTGCTAACAACTATGTTGGTTTATGGCGTAGTTGTAATGAAGGTTTACTTGACCCATTAGCAGGGCAAGGACCTTATAGTCCATATTTTCCATATCAGTTCCGCAAAGTTAAAATGGCATACCCTGACCCTAACAGCACAAGTAACATTGCTAATGCTACTGTTGTTATTGGTGGACATAACATAGGCACAACCTCTGGTTATGGATGGGGTGCTATCTATGCTACAGGCGAGTTTAATGCGGCAGGAACTTATACAAGTAATATTTTAGTTGGTAACACAACTAATAGTGGTGTAACTTACAGTTATGCTAACTTATATTATTCAAGTCATATACTTGGTAAACCAACTTATTACGGTGCTATTAATGCTGTTCAATACAACACATCAGTGGGTATTGAGTTTCCTCCAACATATCGCCAAACATATGCCAATGTTCCAGCAAATGCTGGAAGTTATCCTACTTATTATACTGTAACTGCTACTGATTGGGAAAGTTGGGCATTAACAGGCGGAACAGGACCTGTTCACCATAACTATTTGTTAGCATCAGTTGTTCCATATAATACAACTGGTAATACATATATTGACCCGCAAAGTGGTCAAATGATTGGCACACAGTTTTATTGCTATATCGCAAGGTCTGATAATGATAATAATGGTAATGTTACAGTTGAACTGGCATTAGACTTAAATCAATCAAATCCTTGGAATGGTAATGCGTCTAACTATGGTAAAATAAATGGTATAGCACACGATGTAGCACCTTATAGTAATGTAAGAGTTAGCACCGCTGTGGCTGTTGGGGATTTCGCAACCATATTCAGTTCAAGTAGAACATACAGCAATAGTGGAGCATTTGTAAGTAGTAGCGGCTGGAGTCCAGAATACAATGGATTAAGCGGTTATTTTACATACACAGGTAACTTAAATGCTGTAGCATATAGTGGACCAAATGGTAGTCAACGCATATCTACATTAGTGGCAGGTGCTGGTAAAGCGGCTAACGCAACTAACAGTGGAACATTTGTGGCTGTTGGTGAAGATGGCATTATTATACAAAGACCCGCTGGTGGTGGTGTTTGGGCAAAAGTATATGCTATGCCTCCACAAGCACATACTGTAAACTTGCGAGGTATTTGTTATGACAACTATAGATATAGATGGTGGATTGTAGGTGATTATGGAACTATTTTATGGGCTGACGACTATGTTAGTGCGGGCAATCCTTATCTTGTTTTCAACACTTATAATAGCGGAACTTTGCGTAACCTTTATGATATTACTTGGGACCCTGTTACTGGTTATTGGACAGCGGTTGGCGATGGTGTTGTTATTACTGATAATGGTAATACTTTAATAAATGGACAACTAAGTTATCCACAAAGCAAAACTTATGCGTTTGATGCTATGGCAGGATTGTATGGCAACTTGCCAACTTATACCAACCCCATTATGAACTATGAGCCTTTGCCAATATTACAAACTCAAAATAATCCAACTTCTATTGTATTAGATGGTTTTACAGAGTTTCCACAAGGTTCTACTCCACCAGCCAGAGCCGCTGGTAATACTGTTGTAGCAAATGTGACTTTATTACCTGGGCAAGTTATTGGTGGAACATATACTGAGATTCCAAATCCAGTTATTGATGGTGTTATATTTAATCATAACAGTTATACTCCTGTTACATTTTATTTGGTAGCAGGATGTGCGAACACAAGTAACTTAATCATTGGCTCTCCAATATTGACTGTTACAGAAGTTAAACGCTAAATAGGATAAAGGAATAATAATATGGGTGGATTTGTTGGAAGTGTCATAAGTGATGTTGGTAATGCTATAGGCGATGTTGTCAGTTCTGTTGGCAATGCTGTTAATGATGTTGCCAGTTCTATTGGTAACTTTGTTGACCATAACATTCCTGGCGGCTGGGCAACTGTTGGCGGTGCCGCATTATTAGCGGTTGGTGTTACTGACCCAGAACTTTTAGGACTTGCTGATAGTGGCGATTTAACTGCTACAGATTTGACTAATGCTGGATTAAATCCAGATACAGTTGCGTCAAGTTTACAAACAGCCACAACAAATGGTGTTATTAGCACAGCAAGTATTGACGCTCCCATATCAAGTGCCACTGGATTACAAAGTGTTATTAGTAGTTACGGTGGAGCACAAAACTTAACAACTCCTATTGTAGAAAACTTATTGAGTGGTGGAGCAAGTGCGGCAAACTTATTAGCCGCTGGAACACCATTGGGACCATTGTTAGGAGCAGGTGCGTCTGTTGCTGATATGATGGCAAGCGGTGTAAGCGTTGCTAACTTATTAGGTGCTGGAGCAAGTGTTGGTGAACTATTAGGTGCTAAAGCACCATTAGTTAGTTTATTGGCTGGCGGTGCCAGTGTCAGTAGTTTATTACAAAATGGTGTAAGCACAACAGCATTATTAGGTTTAGGTGCTACAGCGGCTCCATATCTTGGTGCTCCAAAAAATCTACAAACATTGTTAGCCGCTGGTGCTAACTTGAGTGGGTTAGTTCAGGCTGGTGTAAATGTAAGCCAGTTGGCATCACAAGGCGTAACAACACAACAAATGGTTAAAGCGGGCGTAAATCCTGCTACAATGATACAAGAAGGTGTAACTCCACAAACACTAATGTCAAATGGTGTTAGTGCTCAAACATTAGTAAATGACCAAGTTAATCCACAAACTTTATTAAGTAGTGGCGTAAATGCGTCTACTTTAGTTCAAGATGGTGTAAGCCCACAAACATTGTTAAATGATGGTGTAACTCCACAAACATTGTTAAATAGTGGCGTTAATAGTCAAACTCTGTTAAATGATGGGGTAAGTAGTGGTGCGTTATATAAATCAGGCGTAAGTGCTCAAACATTGTTAAATGAAGGTGCTAATCCAGCAGATTTAGTAACTGCTGGAGCAAGTCCTTATACATTAGCACTTGATGGTGTAAAACCTTCTACATTAGTAAATGATGGCGTAAGCGTAAGTAGTTTAATAAACAGTGGATTATCAGCAAATCAGTTATTGGCTGGTGGTATTAGTGGTGATACATTAGCACAAAATGGAGTAAATCCTTACACATTGTTAAGCGATGGTGTTAGTGCTCAAACATTATTAGGTGCTGGAGTTGACCCTAAAACTTTATTAGGAGATAATGTAAGTCCTTCTACATTGTTAAACGATGGTGTAAGTGCTGGAACACTATACAAAGATGGTGCTAACTTAACTTCTCTAATCAGTGCTGGTGCTAACACAAGCGATTTATTAGCCGCTGGTGCTAATCCAACTACTATGGTAGCAGATGGTGCGAATGCCAAAAACTTATTATCCGCTGGTGTTGACCCTAAAGTATTTGTAAACAGTCCATATGTTAGCCCAAGTCAGTTATTGGCTGATGGTGTAAGCCCACAAACTTTGTTAAATGACGGGGTAAATGCTGGGTCATTAGCGGGGGCTGGTGTTAGTGATAAAACATTATTGGCTGATGGTGCTACAGCACAACAGTTATATTCAAGCGGACAAAGTAGTCAAAACTTATTAACCGCTGGTGTTGACCCTAAAACTTTATTAGATTTAGGTATTCCATCAAGTGTATTAAAGAATGAAGGTGTAGCACCTGAAACATTAGTTCAGGCAGGTGCTAATCCAAATACATTAGGTTTATCAACAGCACAAGAAATACAAGATGGTATTACAGCACAACAACTAATAGCATCTGGCACAGCACCTTCTACTTTATTAAATGCTGGTATGTCACCACAAGCATTGTTAAATGCTGGAGTAAATGGAGCAACATTATTAAGTTCTGGTGTAAGTGTAAATCAGTTAGAAACTGCTGGGGTAAGTGTAAGTCAGTTATTGTCTGAAGGTGCTACACCCTCAGCATTAATGCGTGAGGGTGCCACTACAGCAGATTTAATGGCTGGTGGTGCTACAACACAACAAATATTAAACGCTGGGGGAAGTATCAGCGAAATGATGAATCAAGGTGTAACAGCACAACAACTGTTACAGGCAGGAGCAAGTTTACAAAATATTGTTAGTAATGGTGGACAACCTGCTGTTAACAGTTTAATACAAAATGGATATACTCCAGCAGAGTTATACAGTAATGGTGCTACACCAGCAGAGTTAGTAAAATCAGGTGTGTCAGATTTAAGTGGAACACATATGAATGTTTATAGTGCTGTTCAAGCAGGAGCAACACCACAACAACTACAATCATTTATAAATGCTGGACAAACTACAGCAACACAACTATATCTTGGTTATGGCGTTCCATTATCTACATTACAACAAATGGGCGTTCCATCAAGTCAGTTAACTACTTACGCAACTCCTGCTCAACTTGAAGCGGCTGGTTATCCAGCAAGTGATTTCGCACCAAAAACTACAACACCTACAGCGACTACACCTACAGCGACACCAAGTCCTGTAGAGCCAACTCCTGTAACTACACCTACAACAACTACACCTACAACAACTACACCTACAACGACATCAACTCCTGTAGAGCCAACTCCTGTAGAGCCAACTCCTGTAACTACACCAACACCTACTCCAGTTAACACTGATGTTTCAAATCCACAAATGGCTATTTGGAATGGTGTGCCTGTATCTACATTAGAAAGTGAAGGTGTGCCTTTATCAACATTGATTGCTGATAGAGCACCTGTTAACCAACTATTGGCGGCTGGAGCAGACGCAGGAATATTATATCAAAAAGGATATAATGTATCTACTTTAGTTCAAGATGGTGCGTCAATCCCACAACTAATAGCGGGCGGGGCAAATCCAAATACTTTAGAATGGTATGGTGTTACACCACAACAAATGTTAAATGCTGGTGAAACTTCTCAACAGTTATTATCAAGTGGAATAAGCCCACAACAGTTGATTCAGGCTGGTGTCAATAGTCAAACATTATTGAATGATAATGTAACTCCACAACAGTTAGTTCAGGCTGGTGTAACACCATCTACATTATTGTCTGAAGGTGTTAGTCCTAAAACTTTATTAAATAGTGGCGTTAACGATACACAACTAACAGCGGCTGGCGTAACTGACCAACAGTTATTAGCGGCTGGTGATACTGTCAATAACTTAATGTTATTTGACAACCAAACTCCGCAACAGTTATTAAATGCTGGAGTTGACCAAGCCACTTTATATAAAGCAGGAATAAGTCCACAAACATTGTTAAATGATGGTATTACTCCTGGACAGTTAGTTCAAGATGGAGTAAGTCCATCTACAATGTATTGGGCATATGGCGAAAGTCCACAACAACTATTAGCGGGCGGTGTAACGCCACAACAGTTGGCTAATCCTAATGGCGGACTTCCATTAAGTTACTTAAAAGGTATTAATATTCCAGCAGATGCTTTAACGGCAGATGGATTTACACAAAGTCAAATCAATCAGTTTGAAGGCACAAATACTCCTACAACAACACAAACAACTCCAACACCTACAACTACGCCTGTAGAACCTGCTACAACTCCTGTAACTACACCAACACCTACAACTACGCCTGTAGAACCTGCTACAACTCCTGTAACTACACCAACACCTACAACTACAAGCAATACTCAAACATATTATAATCCAAACGAACTTCCAGCATATTCTAATGGTGTATTAAACCCAAGTATGTTGCCTCCTGGAACTATTTCTGAGCCATATCTTTCTGGAACTGCGTCTGACCCTAAAACAGTTTATACAATGACTGATAGTAGTGGTAAACAATCACAAATGATTGTAGATAATGCTACTGGTATGATTGGAGAGGCGGGGTGGACAGGAACTGTTTTACAAACTCCTACACTTTCTACACCTGTAACTACACCAACAACTCCAGTTACAGAACCAACTACACCTGTAACTACACCTGTAACACCACCAACAACTCCAGTTACAGAACCAACTACACCTGTAACTACACCTGTAACTACACCAACAACTCCAGTTACAGAACCAACTACACCTGTAACTACACCTGTAACACCACCAGTTACAGAACCAACTACATCAATAACACCACCAGTTACAGAACCTAATCCAGTTACAGAAACTACAACGCCTGTTGAACCTATAACTATACCTTCTACTGTTACTACAACACCTGGCACTGGCGGTAGTGGAACAACTGAAGACCCATACGATATGGGAACTGTAACTATTACATCACCAAAAGATACAACTGGTGGCGTTACAACTGATACAAATATTCCTGTTGGACCTACTATAGATAATGGTAATGGAACCAGCACAACCACATTTGATGATGGAAGCACATTGACTACTGATAATACAACTGGTAGTGTTGTAAACACAACCCCATCAACTGATACAACACCAACTGATACTGGGACCACAACACCAACAGACACAACTGATACAACTACAACTCCAGTTGTTCCTACAACGCCTTATATTCCATATGTGCCAATCAATGGCAATCCAAGTGGAACAAGTAGTAGCAATGGTTATCTTGGTGAAAGTCCTTGGAGTTGGGGAACACAACCAAAACCAGTTGTGCCAAATGGAATAAATATTGGTCAAAATCAAGCACAAGGTTCTTGGAACTTTACACCAAGTCAAAACTATGTAAAAGGAACAAATACAGCAATGGCTCCATATTTAACTGGAACGATTCCAGCAGAAATGAATATGGCACAGGGACAGGGACAACCATCATTACCATTGTATCAAGCCCCTGTATACACTCCTGTAGCACCATAAAGTATAAATAAAAGAATAAGGAAATATTATGAGTTTAGGAAAAAGCGGCGGAAGTTCAACTTACATTCCAACATTATCGCCAGAACAAAATGCGATGATTGCGGCACAGACTGGTTTGTTTACAAACACAGTTGGACCGTCTTATCAAAATGCTGTTACAGGTGCTACTGATGTATATAACAAGTCAGCACCAAGCGTTGCTACTGCGGCACAAAACTTGGCTGACACATCAGCCACAGCACAAAATGCTCAGATTACTGGCGGACAAAATGCGTTCTCAAACGGCATACAAGGCTTGGAAAATATGGATAGTCCTGCTTATATCCAACAACAGTTACAAGCGTCTTTGGCTCCTGCTCAAGCACAATACTCACAAAATATGGCTAATCAATCAGCACAGTTTGGTGGTGCTGGACAGATTGGTAGTGAGCGTGAAGCATTGGCGGCGGCACAAACTGCTGGTTCTACACAAGCACAACAAGAAGCGGCAATAGCACAAGCAGAACAAGGCATAGCAAATCAACAACTACAAGCAGGAAGCACATTAGGTAGTTTAGGTATTAATGCGTTGGGTGGTGCTCAAACAGCGGCTAACAACCAAATCACTGCGGCTTCTACTCCACAACAGTTATATAATCAATACGCAAGTATATTGTTTGGAACTCCATCACAAAGTTGGAATCCTAACTTTAGCGGCACACAAGGTGGCACAACTAATACAACAGGTTATAGTGCTGGTATTGGCGGTGCTAATGGTAGTTCAATGTTTAGTTTAGGATAATCAAATGGCAATAGACTTATCTAATCTTAATGACTATTCCAACCTAAAAATAAAAATGGGTGGCGTTAGTCAGTCACAAAATACAACTCCAACAACAACAACTGTTCAACCTAACAGTTATCAGTTTGATGCTGGACAAAATGGTTCTTCTTTAAGTTCTGGTGGATTTCAGTTTAATCCACAAGGACAAACTCAACCTCCTGTTCAACCAGTTACTCCACAACAAGTTAATCTTGGTAACAGTAACTATATGATGAATGGGCAACAAAACCCACAAAATCCGCCACAAGCAAATCAACCTCAATCTATTGCTCCTGTTGCTCCTCAACAACCACAACAACCTACTGGACAAGTAGGCGGACTGGTTGGCGGTGCTACTCAAACTCAAATGCCACAACAACAGGCACCACAACAACAGGCACCACAACAACAGGCACCTGCTCCAGCACAACAACCTCAAATGCCTCCTCAGCAAGGTAGTGTTGCGGCACCTCCTACACCAAATGACCAAGCCATTGCTCAAAGTGAAAGTGGTAATAATAACACAATGGGTTATCATTATCCAGCAAATGCTAATGGTCAACGCTCAAGCACAGCATATGGTAAGTTTGGTATTACTGCTCCTGCTTATCGTGACATACAATCACAAGACAGTTATTTTAAGGGTAAGAACATTGAAAGTTTAACACCTGATGAACAACTTCGTGCTAACCAAACATATCAAAGCGTATTAAGCAAACAACTACAAGCACAGGGTATTCAACCTGATGACAAGACATTGCGTTTAGCACATTTTATGGGTGCTAAAGGTGCGGCACAGTTCTTAAAAACTGGTGTTGTAAGTAGTCAAGCCGCTGTTAATAATGGTGGCGAAGAGAAAGTGCGTGATATTGCTAAAAAGTTATTAAATGGCGAAACACCAAAAGTATCTCAAACTACAGGTGATGAACACATTGATAGAATAAATCAAGCACGAACACCAGAAGACCACGCAAGTGTTATTAGTGACCCTAACGCAAGTCCTGCGGCAAAAAGTATTGCTACAGATAAACTATTACAAGACCAACAAAGTAAAGTTGGACAAGCACAAGCACAAGCAACTATACAAGCCGCTGGTTCTGGTAATACTAAAGCCATCAGCGATATGACTCGTGAGTTAGCAAAACAAACTAATGATGGTAGTTGGTTGAAAGCATTGTTTTATGGTTATACTGGACAACGCCAGAGAGCCGCACAAGAGATGGAAAAACTAATGCCAAGTCCACATCCTATTAAACAAGCAATGGATGAAAAAGGCGAACCAGTTTACATTCAAAAAAATCCACTAACAGGTATTGTTGAAAACGCATACGATAAAAATGGTATGAAAATGGATTCAGTCAAAGCACAGCAATATGCTGGTATGCTTGGTTTACAATCAACTGGACATATTATGAACAGTGATGAGGGACAGACTGAAGTATTTAAGAATGAAGAAGGACAGAATGTTTATAAAGTTAATGGCAAGTATACACAAACTGCTCCAAGTGGTATGGTTCCACTTGGTTCAAAAAGTGGTTTAGAATCACAAGCAGACACTTCTGCCGCTAACCTTGAAAAAATATTAAGAAAACGCCAAACTGAAGAAAGAGAGCGTGGTGCTGGAGATAATGATTTAGCACAACAAGGGTTGGATGATACAAGTATTCAACAACAAGTTGACGCACATAGAGCACAAAAACTACAAAGCCTAAAAGCAAGTAGAGGACAAGTTGTAACTACTGACACTGGTGTTACTACACCTACAAAATCTACTGCTACACAACCTGAACCAGACGAAGAAAACCCATATGAAACTAATAATGGTAAAGAAAGTTTTCTAAAAGGTTGGGGTAAGTATGCTTCTCCAAGTGTTAAAAACAAAGACCAGTTAAAACGAGAACAAAAAGTTGATGCTGAAACACTTGATAATAATGCCAGAATGCTTATTAGTGGTGATAGAACCAGCACTAACATTCCAGCAATAAATGGTGAGCGTAGTTTAAGTATTAGACGAGCAAAAGAACTTGACCCTGATTACAGTGAAACAGAAAGCGATTCAGCACAAGCGGCTCGCAAAGAGTTTAACACAGGTGCTACTGGTAAAACTATCAGAGCATTGAATGTTGCTGTTGACCATATTGGAACTGTAAGAGAACAGATTAAAAAACTACCTAATGGTGAGTTTACTCCAATCAACCAAATCGTTAATGCTTTCGCAAAAAATACAGGTAATAAAGACATTGGCACATTTGATGCTATGGCTGGATTACTTGCGGCTGAGATTACCAAAGCGGTTGTTGCTAATGGTGGTAGTATGAGTGAGCGTGAAGAAAAACAAAAAATCTTATCTTCTGCTAAATCACCTGAACAACTTAATGCTATTTTAGATGGCTACCAAAAACTATTAGGTGGACAGTTAAATGGTGTTAAACAACAATATACAGCAACTGGGTTAAAAAACTTTGACAAGTATTTGACACCACACGCTAAAGTTGCGTTAAGTTCAGCACCTGCTGAAGCACCTGCCGCTAACAATACACAACAAGCACCTGTAGCACCTACTAAACGAGGTGTATATAATCCAAAAACTAATAGAGTAGAATACCAATAATGTCTCAAGTAATATCTATACCAGATGTTGGGGATGTTGAGTTTCCAGACAATATGTCTGCTGATGATATATCCAATGCTATTCAGCATCACATTATTCCACAACATCAAGTTGAATCACAAAACAAATGGCTTGAAGATAATGTGCCAGGAATGAAATCGCTCCACGGTTTTTCAATGGGTGTAGGTAAAACATTAAGCAATACTGTTGGTGGTTTAGTTGATTTAGCAGGACGAGGATTACAAGCCGTTGGTGCTAAAGATACAGGTCAAGCATTTATTAACAATGCCGCAAACGCAAGACAAGATACTGAAAGACAAGTAGCACCGTATGAGCAATCTAATCCATATGCTACTGGTGCTGGTCAAATGGCTGGTTATGCTATTCCATACACAGGCGGTGCTAAAATCGCTGGAGCACTTGGTGCTACTGGTAGAATAGCACAAGGAGCACTTGGTGGTGCTATTGCTGGTGCCACAACAACTCCTGGTAACTTACAAGAAAGAGCAACTGCTGGGTTAGAACAAGGTGCTTTAGGTGGTGCTGGCGAGGCTATTATACCACCAGTAGCAAAAGCGGTTAAAGGATTTGCTCAAGAAGCAGGACATAGATTAACTGGCGGATTGATTCCTAAAGCAACAGATTTAAGACAACCTATACCACAAGGTATGGACAACTTGAGTAATACTAAATCAGTGCCAGCACCTGGAAAAGTGGCAGAAAACATTGGACAACGATTAGGTGCGTATGCTACAAGTCCTCGTCCATTTGTAGGTAGTATTCCTGGTGTTGGACATTATGCTACTATTGCTGAAGAAACACTTGGCAAAAATGTAACTGATAAAATCCCTGGTATGCGTGGAACACAACCATTGTGGAAGCAAGGTGTTAATGCTTATAGAGATGTGGCTGATAGCGTTCGTATGCGTAATGCCCCACCTAACGCATTTGATAGATTGTTTGAACAAGAAGGTATGCCATCGCCATCTGCTGGACAACAAACGGCGTCCCCAGCATCAAGTCCAACTACACAGTTTAGTCAACAGTTACACAATATGAATCCTGAACTGGCACCTAAACCTGTATCCCCACAACCATTACAGTTAGGCTGGAATGGACAGCAACAAGCAAAACCACCTATGTATGTATCCCCTGGTGGTGTTGCCAGTCACGATTTAGAAATGGCTAACAAAGCCGCATTTAATGAACGCACAGGTATTAATCAATATCCTGAAGCAACTAATCCTGGGACACAAAATGTCCCAGGCAATGGACCTATTTCGCCGTCCCAACCAGCACCATTTACACAGCCAACACAAGTCCCACAAACACCTGCTCCAGCGGCTGTTCCTGCTATGTCACACGCTGAAAAAGCGGCTAAATCACAGCAAATACTGGATATGATTCGTGCTCGTGGTCCGCAAAGTAAACCTGCGGGACAGCAAATAGAAGCACCTGGTCCACAAACTGGAACATTGAATGTCTCACCAGGAGGAACAGTCCCACAAGCCCCAGTTCAACCTGTAGCACCTGAACCAAATATTAACTTGGAAAAGCCAACACCAAGAGTTGCGGCTGAAATGAACGAACCTAAACCAGAACCAAAGTTAAAACAAAATGACTATGGTGGGTATGATGTTGTTCCACAACCAAGCAAAGGTATGATGGCATTGCGTGAAGCATTAGAAGGTAAACACGGTGGTGTAGGCAATGAAAGTCCACAGTTAGAAATATTGCGTGAAAAACTTGCTAAAGAACCTACGCCTGACGAGATTGACCAAATAGCAAGTCAAGGTTTAAGTGAACCTGTTAAACCTACAGTTATGCGAACACCAGAAGAGTGGAAACAACTACATCAAAAAGCATTGTTTGACGATACTGACAGCATTAATAAAGTTGATTTAAGATTACAACAACTTAAACAAAGTCAATATGAAAACTATATACAAGCACAAGAAGAAGCAAAAAAACGAGCCAGTGACTTGATAAAGAAAACGCCTCAAGAAAAGGCTAAATGGCAAGCAGAGCGTGATGCTGAAATCAAAGCACAAAAAGAGGCTGTTGAACAAGAAGAAAGAATACATAAAAATCGTAGCCAAGGTCAAATCATTCGTAAAAAAAATGAATATGCTATTAAAGATTTAGTAAAGGCTAATGTAACAAGTAAAGATAATCAAGTTATTGTTAAAAATGCTCACCTGTTTGATGAAGCGGCTAAAGAAAATGGCAATACTATTGATTGGGCTGATATGCCTGAACTAACACATAAATCCATTAAATCTGTAGCACAACAAAGACGCACAATGGAACAATGGTTATACAGTCAAGTTAAACAAGGCAAAGGTAACTTGACAGCAAAAGAGAAACTATCTTTGTTTAATGACTAAATAATATTATGAATATACAACAAGCCTTAACCAAAACATTTGCGACTAACTTTATGACTTATTATAAGTCACACGCCGCACACGCCAATATTACTGGTCCCAACTTTTATAGTAATCATAAACTTCTACAAAAGATTTATGAAGAACTACAAGAAGAGATTGATACTATTGGTGAGTTGTTACGCACAGTTAAAGCAGAGTTTCCAAAAAGCATTGCTGAGATTATTAGCGAAAGTGATGTTATGGATATTCCTGTTTATGATGATGGTGACGGTGATGAATATTTACAAAGCGTATATGATGACATTGACACTTTGATTATTGTATATGAACAACTTGAAGATGCCGCTAATGCTGATAGAGAACACGATGACATAGCCAACTACGCACAAGACCAAGTGCGTAAACTACACAAGTTCTGTTGGATGCTACGCTCAACGATTGGAAACGAATATGGAAACTAATGAAAGATTAGCAATAGTAGAAACTAAAGTTGATGTATTAGTTGATGATGTGTGCGAGATTAAAAAAGATATGAAGTCGCACCTTGAACAAAGTCAAAAATATAATGACAAGATTACTGATAGAATCAATATGATTTTATGGTCAGTATTAACAGGTTCAGTAGGAATCATAGCAACTCACATACTTTTCAAGTAAAGAAGATAAATAAAATAGTAAAGTTATTGAGTCTGGTATTACTTGGGTTCGCTCCCTCTACTAATATCATATCAAACGCTGACAAAGCACAATCTCCTCTATACTATGGACACCGTATTAGTGGCTTGGTTGGGTGATACCAGACTTAATAACTTTACATTGGGGGTTAAACCAAAACCCGTCCATAGATGTAAGATAGTAACACGAAATAATGACTACCTCTTACGACTACGATAATATATGGTGACTTTATACTATGGCAAGACATTGCCTAATGTAGAATGCGGTTAGACCAAAAGCAGGGTGCGAAAGCATTAAACTATAGACGCAGAAGAGCAATCACATATATTACGAGGCAGATACAGCCAAGGACATAAATCAATAAAACCACCGTATCCTGGTCGCCACTTTTCAAAAAAGTGCTGGTGCTAAACTATGGATATGTGAATAGGCTGATGACAAAAAACAAAACAACAAGTAAAAGGTGTTCTTTCGCTACGCTCAACAACACCTGCGTAATGCCAAAGCACTCGCTTTGCTCGTCCTGTTGGCAAACGCAAGTTGCTTACGCATTTATTTGAAATGAGATAAATAAAAATAAGAAATGCCATAAGTAGAGCGAAGCGATACGCAATGGCGTGAGGACGCAAGTCCGCACTTATATATGAAAGGAGTTGATATGAAAACAGAAGACTACGCCATTGATTTATGGGAATCACTTGCTGAATACCTAAATGAACAAGTGGCAAATAAAACATTACGCATAGATGACCATTATTTGTGGAATACATATTTCCACTCATTTAGTGATAGCGATTGGTTATTACTGATTGGTGTAATAGAACGCATACAAGCCAAACACCCGCAATACATCAAGGGATTCCAGTCATCAGCACTTGAACAAGTAAGGGATGAAATACTCCTACATCACAGAACTACACCTCGTGTTATGGACAAACGAGATAGGAACTGGGATAACAAGAAGTTGAGTTGGAAAGCCGCAATGTGTTTAAGAGAAATCTGGTGTCAAATACACGGCATTGATTTGAATATAGAAATCAAAACCAGAGCATTTAGAAAAACTACAAGGTGGGATTGATATGTGCGAAAAAAGATTATTACAAACTGATGCCATTTATCAACCTTATGTCTACAAGTGGACTAACATTACCAACAACAAGTTTTACATTGGAGCACGATGGGCTAAACTATCACACCCTAATGATGGATATGTATGCTCAAGCAAGTTAGTTAAAGAACTAATACAAAAATGCCCAAGCCATTGGCGTAGAGAGATATTGTTTATAGGTGTAACAGCAGAAGAAGTTGTGCTATGGGAAACACAAATACTCACAGCATTTGATGCCAAACACAACCCATTAATGTATAATATGAACAATGGCAATGGTAAGTTTTACTTTAAGGCACACACAGAAGCCGCTAAAACCAAAATGCGGACAACAAAAAGAAAGACCCCTTCTCGCAAACCTATGTCCCAAGAAACTAAAGAAAAGATTAGACAAAAGATGTTGGGTAGAGAAATAACTTGGGCAGACAAGATTAGTAAAACATTGACAGGAGTTAAAAAGAAATGAAAAATACATTTGTTTATGTATGGAAACACTTGCCAGATGGTAAGTATTACATTGGTAGTCACAAAGGCACCACCAATGATGG
>Ga0164296_1000700_pt1 | contig 38691 bp, 47 predicted proteins | sample GEODES057metaG_FD_113533 | JGI IMG/M metagenome (GOLD analysis project Ga0164296, IMG submission 113533) | Dystrophic lake water microbial communities from Trout Bog Lake, Wisconsin, USA - GEODES057 metaG | ecosystem: Environmental > Aquatic > Freshwater > Lake | place: USA: Trout Bog Lake...
AAAACGCAATTCCCAGGTGCTATGGAAAACAATTGCATCTTCGTTTAATTCCATTACAAACTTGTCACGAATTTTTTTGGTTTCTTTATGAGAACACTTATTCGAACAATATTTCATTGCTGAGGTATAGCTAATTGGTCTAGTAAATTCTTCCGCACAACCTACACAAATTGCAGATTTTGTTGTACCTGGTTTTTTGTAATTTCCAGCTGTTTTCTTACATTCAGAAGAACAATATTTGCTATTAGCAAAACCAACATATAAAGAATTACAAATTTTGCAATTTCTTTCAATTTTTTGAGAATTATCAAAAGCACATTTCTGTGAACAGAATTTTGCATCAGACCTACGGCCAGTGTATGAGGCTCCACAAAGGTTGCAAGTCATCTCATACACTGGTCGCATAGATCTAAATTCTCTCAAAAGCCATGTATGTCAGGCTTTCACTATTTTTCCAAGGCCTCTTGGGTTAAGAACGATCTCTGAAATAAGCTCGTCCATGACCCAGCCCTTGTGGAACTTCTCAGGGGTGTGGTTCTCTTCAACGTCGAGGGAGTACATGACAGGCATGACACCAAGGAACTCAGGAGCAGGGGTCAAGTAGACCGTACCCTGAGGAACCTCGATGGAACGCTGTACCTGGAAACCACCGAACTGGATGATGCGCTCACCAGCAACAACACGATCCTTGAAAGCCCAACCAGTCTGGTTGATGTCCCACTTGTAGAGGTCACGGTAGTCAATTGGGTTCATGAGAAGACGTGCAGCCTCCAACTGGTGAACCTCAATAAGACCAACGAGGTCATACAGCGAGTCAGGGGTTACATAACCCGAAAGCTCGTTAACGATGTGCGTTGGTGAAACTACGTGGTTGGGGTCAACGGCGTAGTTGTTGATGGCGGCTTCGAGGATCGTGATAAGACGAGCATCCTCTTGCTGCATGATAGCCTGCTTGGACATGTCCTGAGCGTACTCAACGATGTTAACACGCAGGTACCAGAGGTCTTCCTTCTTGATCTGAGGGAAGGTGGCAATACGGAACAGACGGACTGGAACCTTCTTGCCTTCGAATGGCGTGACACGAACTTCACCCTCATTACCTGAGAGAACGTAAGCCTGACCATACTCATCAAGAACGTCATAGACAACTGGAACACCAGGAGTCAGTGGGTCCTCAAGAAGTACGTTACGGACCATGCCCTGGTAACGAAGCTTAAGCTGGATCGGGCCAATCATACCCTGACCAAGACGAACCATGTAGTTGTCCTTGTCAGCAAGGATCTGCGACAGACGACGCTGCTTCTCTTCACGAGTAGCAGTTACACGACCTGTAGCTTCCTTGAGACGACTGCGAGCCTCCACAATGTCTGACACATAAGTATCTGACTTGCGAGCGGTTCTAGGGCTTAGACCGCCCTGAGGTGCTGTTAAAGATGTAGACATCTCTTTTTTCCTTTCGTAAATCTAACTAGAATCAGACGGAGGTAGCTACGCCGATTGGGACAAGACGGATGACGATCTGTGTAGGGCCAAGAACGTCGATAAGCTCAGCAACTGGAGCAACAATACCAGAACCTGGAGTAGCTGTTGTCAGCTGACCACCAACCTGTGTGGATGAAGTGCTGGTAGTTGAAGCGTACAGCCAGCGGTGAGAACCATCAGTAGGAACTGAAAGGTTTGAAGCACCAGCGTCAAAAGCAGGAGCGCCAATTGTGAAAAAGGCATTCTCGCCACCGAGCCATACAGAAACTGAGTTCAGACCAACCTGCGAAATGTCATCGATGTTGGCATTACGGTCGAAAGCAGCAAGACCAAAAGGACGAGCGACTTGAGCAACCGAAGGGTCAAGAAGCTTAACCGTGTCAGCACCTGAACGGTAAACAACCATACCTGAGTAAATGTTACCAGTCTCAGTTGGGTCCAGGAAGGTGTTGTACGGGGTAGCCTCGTACTTTTCGTACAATGGTGTGCAAGTTCTGTGTACACCAACATTAGCAACGCTGTTTAGCTGAAGCATTTTGTTCTCCTTTTATTAAAGTGTGATAAGATAATCGTCGTTTTGAATATCTTGCTTCGAAACCGAAGCGGTTCTTGTGGTACGGCCCATTTCTGGAACACGATTAGGCTGAGAATTAACAACTCTCATTGCCTGACGTGGCTTTACCGCTCCGGTTCGCTCCATCGTATCAAGAGTCATGATTACACCCTCGATCTTAGATGAAGACATCTTTTCGTACTGAGCGATGTGCTTTGCACGCTCGTCCTTACGGACCATGCCAAGGCGCTCAAGACGATCAACAAGGTTGACAGCCTGCAGAAGACCTTCACGAGAAGCAGTCTTCTCCTTCTCGATTTCTTCCTCTTCAGACTTATCCTCACGCTTAGATTCAGCGTCAGACTTCTTCTTGTCTTCCTTCTTCTCTTCCTTTTCATTCTTTTTCTTAGCTACAGACTGATAAGGAGCGAAAGCTGGGTTTGTGCCATCACCAGGCCATGGGGTTTTGTTCTCACTTTGCTGAGGAACAAATCCTGTCGAAGCACCATCATTGTAGTATGGTGGAACATCGGCAAGTTGAAGCTGGTTAGGCTGCAGGTTAGGAACAACTACATCCTCAATTGAGTCAGGAGTCATTACTTCTTGGCGAGACTGTGTGATATCATCTAGATCTTGTACGTTTGTTGGGCGAGAAGTTTCTTGGTTGCCGTTTGTAGCAATCTTCTCTGTAAGCTGGTCGTGGACTTCCTTAAGGCGATCAATAACCTCAGAAACTCTAACCGTCTTGCCTTCCTTAAGGTGCTTGAAGATAATGCCTAGTCTGCGGTCAATGGCATAAACTTGCTTGTCATTCTTAGCAGCAGACTTAATTGCATTGTGAGCAGCCCAGAATGCGTTGTCTACTGACTCAACATCTTGCTTCTCAGCAAGTCCCTTAGCAGCGCTACGAACAAACTTAGCAGCAGCACGCTCACCAATTGGCTGATCTTCTGCATACATGTCAGGCTCAGCAATTACACGGTTGTCACCAGGGCCACCCATTACGTCAGGAGCGTCAAGGTCTTGCACGTTAAGATTACGTGCTGGCATTACGTCCTTCCATTGTGAAGGCACTGGGTTTGGTGCAATTGGATCCATGCCAAGTGATGGTAGATTCATAGTAGATACTTGATCATACTGAACACCAGGCACCATTGCCTCTCTTTTGCGAGGCCGTAATTCGTCATCAAATCGGCTCATAGTAGCTCCCTGTCTTTGCTGTGTAACAGCTTCTAATTGTTGTGCTCTTTGCAGGTCTTTTAATTTTAAAAGTTCTTGCTGAAGCTCGTTTATTCTTGTGCTAGGATCATCTTCAGCAGTGTTAGCGTCAGAAGCTTGGTCTGCTTCTTGTTCTTCCATAGCTTGCTCTGGATCTTCACCCTCTTCTTGTTGTTGAGGAGGTCCAGCGCCCTCTGGCTGAGTTTGATATTGTGGGTCTCTACCCTTTTTTTCAGTGTCTGGATTTTGAAAATCCTCAGGAGGAGCCTCGTATCCACAAGAATCACAAAGCATTCCATCAAATTCGGAACCACATACAGGGCATTGAGATTCGTCACGCATCGTGTCAACATCAGCTGGAAGACGCATAACCTCTTTCGCAACCCTAAGATTAGGCATATGGAACCATTTTCTTGTCTAAGAAGAATGCACTTTCATCAGCTGGGTCAAAAACGCAGCTAAGTTCAAAAAAGTTTGGATTGTGGCAATTTTCCCAAACCAAAGCTTCTTTTCTTGTGCCATTTTTATAAATATCTAATCTCATGCCCTTCATGTAAGGAAGGTGCTCGCAATAATCACGCTCAGTCTTAGCATTATTACCACAAGCAGAACAAGTTGTTGAACCAACATCTGCACCCATGCTTACACCTGGAATAGCGCCACTCATAATTGCTCCCCCAAGCTTTGGGAAAGTATGAGCATCGATTTCCATTAGGCAATACACAGAGCCATCTGTGTGACCTGATGCAAGTTTTGTTTCCTTATAAAGAGCATCGAGCACAACTCCACGAGCCTGAGAAGGATCGCTATTGTTGTGCTCTACAAAAACTGGTCGCCCTACAAATGTTTTGTAAGACTTTTTTAATTCTCCAACGGGCCATCCATCGTAGTTCGCATTAACTCTTGAAGAGATAGCTCTTGAAACTGCGTATAAATATCCTGGCTTTTCTTGATAATTAAAGTCGTCTAATGTGATATTATGAATCTGGACGTTCTCAGCCTTCTTTAAAAAGCTTTTTCGTTCAAGTGTTGGTGCGCCGAATTTTATCATAATGATCTAACTCTAAATTTGAGTAAAGAGTTTAAATACATTCTTTCTGTTCAAAATAATTATTTATTTATGATTTCTATAGAATGATTTGTTTTTTATATCGCTTTAAAATGAATTTCAAATTTTTTGTCGAGTTCATTTATTTTTTTATCAAGATCATCAAGAGAATTATTATTACGATTAATGTATGGCAATACTTCTTTTTTTATTTCTTGAAGATCTTTATTTACAACTTTTACTGCATCTTTCAAAGAAGAGCCAGAATTGTCTTGCACTTCATGCTCAAGATTGACAAGCGTTAAATCTTGGCGACTCAAATGTTCACGAACTTCAGTAAATTGATCACGCATTGATGGGTAACCAACTTCTGGGACTCCCATAACTTGATCATGTATGGCAGATTGGTTTTTTGTTATTCTTGCTACGGATCTTCCAATCCAAATAAGTAATGTACCAACCGCTGTTGCTACTGCATAAATTATAATAGTTTCGACAGTTGTACTTATAGGAATGGCAGATAGCATTTTTAGCTCAGTCTTCGTAAATAGAATCAGATAAATCTAATTGATCAAGATTGCGAGCAGTGCCAGACTCTTTAATAACTTCATATTTCTGAATGTCAGCTGAAAGAGAAGTAATACCAGAAGATCTAGTGTTAGAAGTTAATATAAGTGGTTTTGAATCAAGTAGTCTGCTCATATCAATCCTTAAGATCTTTCTAAGATAGTATTACATTATTTTTTTAATTATTTTAAAGTTTACCTTCATCATTTTTAAAATCAAGACCAGCGCCAGTATTCCCTGGACCAACTTCTCCATCATCGGCAACGCCATGTTGGATAGCCTCATCAGCAGCCTCATTGTCGCCTGCTACTGCATTTGCAACACGATAGTTTTCTTCAAAATCTTCAAGATTAAACTTTTCATATTGATTGTCAGTAACAATCTTCATGCCATCTACAAGCTTCATTTTACGACGAAGAACTTGTTCCTTAGGAACGCCAAAGTACATTCTTCCACCATATTCAGCTACATAGCCATCATCTTGACTTGCATATGAAACTCTTTCTTCATCTTCGTATTCATATTCAGCATCATTAACAGAAGATTTCTTTGTTTTCTTTGTATCGGTCTTCTTTGTTGATGGTTTCTTTGGTTGAGTTTTCTTTTGTTCATCAGACTCTGCAGGGCGCTGAGGCGGAATCATTCCAGGCATAAGGAATGGTCCAACCATGCTGTCTGCATCAGCTTGAGTTCCTGGAGTCATAATATTAGGAGCTGAAGGCTGTGAAGTGATGTCGGCAATACCTTGAGGCGACATTTGTGCGATCATCTCTGGGTTTTCTTGCTGCATGTTATAAGCCATGAATTCCTGATAATACTCGGGTGGAATCGGCAACTCAAGAGCGATAAGACGTTCAAAAAGTTCTTTCTTGAACCGCTGCTCAGCGACAACTGTTTGAAGCTTCTCTTCCGTCTTTGCTTCAACTTCATCTTTGAAATCAATTGGAATATTAACAGCCATTGTTTTAAGAGAAACTGGGAATCCTTGTCCAGCAAGTTCCATAACAAATTGACGCTCAACTTGCTCATCACGAAGGTTCATTGACTTAAACTGAACTTCTGGGATAGCAAGTTTTGGGCGCTCTTCTACATATTCCTCACCAGTTTCTTCATTTACAAGAAGAACTGTTTCCATGACAGGAATTCGAGCATTCCCTACCTTACGGTATTCATAATGCCCTTGACGTTCTGCTACAGGGCGCATACGCTCCTGTATAAAGCGTGCAATCTTCTTTTGGTATGTTGTGAGCATGTTTGTAATAAGCTCACGGTTAAGGGCACCAGAGGCGTATGGAGCACCACTCTTGCCACCCTGAAGGAGTTCTGCACCAATACCGAATACCTGCATAACCTTAGACTCAACACGTAAAAAGTCTTGATCAAGACGAGGCATAGCTTCTCTGCCGAATGCATTCTTGATATCAAGTCCGTGGTGATATGTCATCAAACGGAAGTCTGAGTTAATAGCAAGAGAAAGGTCGTCACGAAGTTGCTGAAGCTCAGTAGCATCAGGAATCCATGGACCATCTTCGTCTACGTCTGGAAGACCTAGGGTAGCGAGAATAAGTGGTGAATACAGTCGGTCAGCAATAGCATCTTGAGCAGCATTAAGCGATTCTTCAAGCATGAGCATACGGAAAGCACGAAGAAGAATTGGACTACCGTGTTCAGACCAGGGGTTAGTTTTAAACTTAATCTGCTTCATGAGAACATCAGAAACAGGAATTTCTTTATCCTGACGTGCCCAGGCTACAACGTCTGGGTAAAGTTGCATAAGTGCTGCATACTCTGGAGCAGGGTCACGAGTATCAATAAGCTTCTTGATTTCATCAGGCACCTTAATGTGGTACTGATAAGTTCTAAGTGCTCTGTTCTTTGCTACAATAACATCATTTGGGTTGATGATCTCATCACCTTCCCAAGCACCAATGCCATCGTGCCAAGAACCCATAGCAAAAGCTTCGCCAACAGTCCAATGTTCACGGCCAAGGTCAAAAAGAAATTCTTCATAATTAAGGCCATCAAAAAAAAGTTCAGTATAAAATTCAGCAATTTTTGGGTCTTGATGTGTAAACTCAATATCTAGAAGAGGGAATCTAGTATAGATATCAATAAGTGAAGGAACAAGATAGTGAGTTGTGTACATGAGGCGAGTCCAGTCACGAATTTTCTGGATCTGTTCGTCGGGGTCCTCCATATTGAACCACCAAGTACGCTCACGCCAATATTCAAAAGGATCGTGAAGCTTAGGCCATGCCCACTGAGCGTCTGTGCCCATAGCAGCACCTGTACGCCTGTTCATGCCTTCCATATTGCGCTGTGACTGCTCATCAAACTTTGTAGAGCCAGTTCTTCCATCTAGGCGTTGTCTAGCCTTAGATTCAGATCGTTGTTGATTCATTACGTCTTCTTTAAATGAACCAGGAAGAATTAACTTCTCTTTAGCAGCTCTTGCTGCAGCAGCCTTGCGAATAGGTTCCCTTGGTAGGGTCAAGCCCTCGCCATTATCAGCCATAATCTACTTTCTAGTATTAGTTATTGCAACTAGGGCAAAAACCATCAGCGTAAGGAGGCATCTCTGAACCACAAGATCCACAAAGAGATGGAGAACCAGATATTCTAATCCCACCCTCTATTGTATTACCTGAAAGGGTCCAATTTGTTGCTAATTTTCTTTTTGTTGAAGTTCTTATATTCTGTTGACGATCTACCATTACATCTGACCCCCTGGGGTAAACATTGTTTCAATTTCTGTCTGGTTAGGACCAGTGTTTCCTGTGTTACCACGCCAACTTGATTCACGACCGAATGGAACAGAAGAGTTGACAAGAACAGCTGGCTGACCAAGGCCACCATTCACATTGGTAGCATTGTTTCCAATTCCTTCTGCAGAAATATCTGGGAACATATTTGAAATAGACCAATCAATAATACCAACACCTGTTGTAGAAACTGCTTGTAATCTATAAACAGGAAGCATCTCATCAAGAGCAATTGTTTGCTGGTATGTTGTTAATGCTGCTGTTACAGTAATTGAACTACCAATATTGATCCAGTCTGCCACTGCATTAGAATATCTATTGAATCCACCCTGAAGCTGAACTGTAGCTGAACCTGTCCAAGTAGACTCAGGTTGAACAGTGAACGTAATGCTTCCGATGTCACTTCCTGAAGAATATGAATTTAAAACACATCGGAAAGCATTTACAGTTTGTCCAGTAGCACTAATTACAATTCCTGGAACGTAGTTGCCCTGAGTAAAAGTTCTTGTTGGAAAAGCACCACCAGACAGAGAAAGAGTTGTATTCTGCGCCTTTGGGTTAACAAAATATTGAGTTGTTACAACAGGATCTGTTGCATACGTGCCTGTTCCTTTTCCTGAAGCAAACTGCATAATATTCTCCTAAATATATTTTTATTCGGTGCCTAATGGTATTTCTCCATTAAGTACCTTTAGCGCATGGCTTGCAAGATCCTCATCGGAAAAATCTTCAAATGTTTGTTCTTTGTAATCTTCGTCGTCAATAATTTTTTCAATTGGTTGATTATCAATTTCAATTTTTTCTTCTATTACTGGAATTGTTTGAGATTGAGAAATAATTTTAGGTATTTCAATTTCTTCAATTTTTTCGTTTAATTCTTTTATAGATGATTGCAAGGCATTCATTTTTGAACTCATTAAACGTTTTAAATCTTCAAGCTCTTTTTTACCGTAATATTCTTTCAGGTAATCAACGCAAATATTCCAAGAAAACGTCAAGTCTTCTTTTAAACCAGTCAATTGAATAAGATCACCGTTTGGTTGAACGATAAATTCAAATTCACGACCTTCTGAATCTAATAAAATTCCATTAATTTTCTTTGGAGTTGAATTAAATTCAATAATATCTATAATTCCACAAATGCTTACGTATTCTTTTGGAATTACTTCAGGAATTTGCTTATGCTTGCGGGTTCTTGAAAATAAGCTGATAGTCACTCTTCTTCTCCATTGAGGCCTTACGGTCCTCCCATACTACAGCAAACTCCTTCTCACCCACAACGAGTACAGAACCTTGAACTTTTTTGCCATTTGAATTAGCAAAGAAAACCTTTGCGCCAGCAATTGTTGGTGATTGGGTAGAAGCAACGACGAGCATCTGAAGATTCTTACGAGCTTGACGCTTACGGAAACCAGCAGCCTGAGCAGCAGTCCTTTGATAAGGATACACCTGCTGAGCAGGGTTGTTCATAGGATTCTCATCCTTACCATTGTAATTGTCACGATCAATTTCAGCAGCCCAAGCAGCCCTTGAATCATCTACAGTCTGACGATTTTGCTGGGCATCGTTGTCTACTGTGTTCATGTAATCATTGGTAAGCGGCACACCTGGAGGTGCAAAATCTACACCAACGTCGCCTGCACTGAAATCTTCTGTTGTGTAATCATCCATTTGATTTTCTCCTTGATAAAAATCTGCGCTAGATTCTTTATTTATATTGCTAGTAATCATTGTATTGTGTTTGTAGTTTTCTACAGGGTGCTCATGGTCACATGCATAAGCACTACTTTTGTGAGCTTGATCATAAACACGCAAAAGATCCTTCTCATTATAGCCCACTAACCAGTCATTTTTAAATCCATGATGAGTAATTAAGTGCTTTCTAAGATCATTGTATGAAGATATTTTATGAGACCTTGGATAAATTCCATCACCATTTTTATCGAGACCACTCACTTGTTCTCTTGTCATTGATCGTGGAGCTTTATATGTTCTTGGAGCGTTTATAATGCTATTCATGCCTTCTTGAATATCTGGCGTCATAGCTGACTGATCATCTGCTTGTAATAAATCAGCACCTTCATAAGTATCTTCTGGCGTCATTCCAGAGGCAGCGAGCTTCATTTTTCCTTTGCCACAATTTAAGCAAGTTTCTCCAAGCCCACCAAATAAATCTGTTTCACTATCATCGCTAGCGTCGTCTTCTTCACCACATTTATCACAAACAAGATCTAAAGATGGAGCTGATTTGTGAATTCGAGCAGAAACAGAAAAACCATTTTCACTGCCTAAAGTCTCTCCATCATCAGAACATTTTGGACAATAGACAAGCGTTTCTCCACTTTGAGTGTGTGGAAATCCTTGTGAAGATGGGAAAGACTCATGACAGCCTGCACAATATGTTGATGAATCTTTTCCTGATTTAAAAGTGTTCCCAGGGTTTCTCTTGTGAAGATCTTCAAGGATAACATCTTTTGTCATTGGAGAATGATTTTCATCAGGGTTCCCAGGGCAATATGTATCGCCCCGAGTGTCTACCCAATCATTATTGTGATTTTGTGCGATTCCTTCGCTACAATGCCAACATTGTGCTAAAGCCATTTTTACGAGTTTTCGTAATTAGCAGACTTACGCTTGCAATCTTCTACAGATGTACAGGGTGTGTCGCCATGCTGACGGTGCCAATCTTCGTGAAGATCATCGTGGAGCCTTGAACGGAATATTGATTCTCCGCCTTCATGATGATCAGGATGTCCACAAGTGTAGTTGGTCGTAAGATCTCCACAATTAGGACACCTAGCAACACAGTTTTCGCATTGTCCATTTATGTTTGTGCCATCATTTAAACCAACACCACAAGTACTACAGCCACCTGGGTATGTGTTGTCATTTGCTTGGCAAGAAGGACAATTCCCTTCAAACCTATCATAATTTGGACTTACGTGTGTTCCATCATATCCACATGATGGCATTGCGTTTGGATCTCCACAATGAGAACACTGTGGCATTTTGTCTTCACAGCTTCCACAAACAAAGGTATCGCTTGATGGAGTTTGATTGCCGCAAGAGACGCAGAATGGGGTTTCATAACCACAATATGGGCATTCAGAAGAAGCGTATCCCTTGTAATAGATGCCAGCAGTTTTTTCATGCTTGCTCTGCATCATATCACTATTCTTTTGCATATATTTTGGAGCGTGAATATGACAAGTTGTTTCCTTAGTAGTCTCTTTTGGCTCATAACCCATTACTGCATTATCACATCCAGGGTAATTACACTTAAGAGAACAATCATCACATAGGGCAAGGCGAGTTCCTTCCTTACCACAATTCATGCACTTATTTTTTGACATAGGCAGAAAAATTTGTTTAAAATTATTTGCATCACTGCCATGCTTGCTCTGCATCATAGCTCGGAATGAAGCCTCAGCTTTTTCCTTTGAGTCATGATGAGAAAGGACTTTTCCTGTTCCCTTTTGAAGAATAACCCAGGAATCGCCACGCTTTTCAATGTACTTGTTAGCTGTACGTGAAGCAACATAGTTTCCTGGGTTGTGCCCACAGGCTTTGCAATATTGAGAATCTGTAGAAAAATCAAGAAGATTACACTTTGGGCACTTTATATAATCATAATCATTTTTGTTGCTATCACTTGGATAACCATAGTCAAAATCTTGAGAACCACAATTTGGGCATTTTAAACCATAATTTATTAATTCATTTATTTTATGTGGATCATTTTCATCCCATGGGCAATCTTTACAATCAATAAAACTAGGATATTCAGATGCTATGCGTGAAGCCCACTTTTCTTTTTCCCAATCTTTTGGTTCTTTGTCAATAACAATATTACCAAATCCTGGGCGTGGGTATTCTTCACTGCTTTCATCATCGTTTTCTTCGTTAGAAGGATTGTTAAAAGGCTTATTCTTGGGTTTATTCAAATGATTTTGAATTAAGATTGCAGCGCCTGCAGCACCAGCTCCAACAAGCTCACCAATGTTTGTTAAGTGTTCAGCAGCGGCCTCAACAAGTGAATCCTCACTGACTTTTGGGAATTCACCAGCTAATCTACGAGAAGCATTTTTAGATTGTTCTCTCTGTACAGAAAATGGAATGCTTTGAGCTGGGCTCTTATCAGGGTCGCAACCATTATTTGGGTGAGATTCTCCTTGAGTTTTCCATTCAGCTCCACAATGCATACATTCTGTTGTATTTGCTCCCATAACAACTTTTGCTTTGCTACTCTTTTTACCACATGGACAAGAAGCATGACGTAAGTTCCACTCTGTGTGGATGGCCTTAACAAGTTTCATCTTTGAATCTGAAAGGTTGGCAAGCTTTGTATAAGCAATGTTAGAAAGCTGTTCGTCTACCATCTCACAACGCTGGGCAAACTCACCATCTGTGTGAGCGTTGAAAAGGAAATCACCAGTAACCTGAAGGGCATCATACTTAGCAGCGATAAGTGACTTACCTGCTGTCTTAGCCTGGAAAACGATCTCTTGTGAATCGTCAAAATCGAACATGGAAGACATTTTATCTCCTTAGGTTAGGTGTAATCTGCCATTGAAGGCGCTGGGCATAGAAACAGAAAAATGCTTCTAGTTTCATCAACTAAGACGATTCTAGAAGCATAATAAATACATTGTTGGCCTTAAAAGTTAAACCCATGCTCTCTGAGCTTTTGCCTTGCGTAAGGAACAATTATTTTCCCCATGTTTTTTGTACTATAGTCGCCTTGTTTTTCATCAGAATTATAATTTTCTAATTCATGAATGTCAGAATGATAATCATACATTTCAGGATCATATTTATAACCATTTATTTCCCAAGAATGCAATGCATAATATTCTAAAATATCATCAGGATCATGTGGTCCATCTACATCAAAATATTCATGATAATTAGAAGTAGAACTAGGTATTTCACATACCCAATGGTGTGCATCTTCATGTTCATTAGGAGCAAATTTAACTATTGGCCAATGTGTTATATGATGAACTGCCCATGCAAAAGCATCACAATGTCCATGCTTATAATCAATTTCATGTGGTTGTACATTATCGCTCATATTACTATGACCAATCTATAAACAAATTACATAAAGTGGAGCGTGTGAGGATCGAACTCACCTAATAAAGAGATATAAGCTCTTCGGATGCTACCAGCTTACCTTACGCTCCAAAACATTTATAATTTTAACACTCTTTTTGCTTCATTTTCTGCTAATTTAGAGCGTTCTACAGTGTCTGATCTATAATTTCTTAACTCATTTATATTTGAAAGGAACATAGATGGTGGAGGTAATTCTTCAAATTCATGTTCAGCTAAGATTTCATCTGAATCTTTTGCACCTTCAGCATCATAATAAGCACCACCTGGAGATTTAACTAGCCAGTGCCATGCATCCTTACCTTCTTTTTCAGAAACTTTATAAATAGGCCAACCTGTTAAATGATGAGCTGCTAATGCAAAAGCATCACAATCACCTAATCTATAATTTGATTCATACATAATATCTCCTATGGCGGATACGGTGTGATTCGAACACACGGTTGCTTTCACAACGCTGGTTTTCAAGACCAGTCCATTAGTCCACTCTGGCACGTATCCTTGGTGGAAGCGGTAGGATTCGAACCTACGAACTCTGAGAGAACAGTTTTACAGACTGCCTGCTTTAGCCACTTGCATACACTTCCTTGGGGTGACCGATGGGACTTGAACCCACAACCGCTCGGGCCACATCCGAGTGCTCTACCAATTGAGCTACGGCCACATTTAGATAGGTAATACCTACCATAGTCGGGTTGGAGAGACTCGAACTCTCGGCCTCATGCTCCCAAAGCATGCGATCTACCTACTGATCTACAACCCGTTAATCTATTTGATTGACTGCGACCCTAGTATACCATGATAAACGTGCTCTTTACTAGCAAATTCATCACCATCTGTAATATGATCCCAGAACCATCTTGATGGCTCACTGGTCCCTAGGCTACCAATCCCAACACCACGTTCTTTTGCTTTTTCTGCAATATGAAGAACCATAGAACTTCCAATGCCTGGTACAGTTCTAAGAGTGCCCATATGCCAAATAGTATTATTATCTTCCTCGTATAGAACATTAGCTGCACCAACAAGATTACCATCAACATAAGCAACAAATAACTTAAGATCCTCTGGTGCACTAAGAACACCCAGAGCTGCTTTCATAGATTCATAGCCTTTGGCAACGATTGGATCATCTGAATTTGGCATTTCACCAAGAATTGGCAGGTTATCATAATCGTGGATAATGTCTAGAGTCCCACCAGCAGCATAAAATTTTTTACGCCTCTTTGCTAGGAAAGCTCCCATTTCATACCACTCTTGTATGTTATGAGTCATCTCCAACGCTCCAATCATCGTAAGATCCTAATCGTACTACATGATAGCATGGATCCCAACCATCTTCCCAAGCTTTTTCCTCAGTTTCATGTGTAGGACCAACATCATGTGTTGAACAAAACTGAGCGCTACAATATTTATTTTCCATTCCATATTGAAGCCACTCATCAAATGTCATATTATTTTCCATAAGCTCCAGAGACAGGATTCGAACCTGTAGCATCTTGATTAACAGTCAAGTACCCCTGCCGATAGGGTCCCTCTGGAAAGAATTCAATATATAGAGCCAGCACTCGGGCTCGAACCGAGGAACCTCCACTTTACAAGAGTGGCGCTCTACCAACTGAGCTATACTGGCATTTCTTACTACAGGAATACTATAGCAGAAATTTTAGTAGGTTTACCTACTTTTCTGAGATATTGATAATTAAACCACTTACTTGACTGATGAGTGAATTCCTAAGACCCTCAACCGTTTCTCTAATTTCTTGAATAGAGAGGTCTTCCCCAGGAGAAGGCTCATAAGTAATTTCAATCTTTACTTTCTTAGGCATTAGCCCTCCGTTACATCTACGATGCCGAGAGATGAACCAAGTTGCCATTGCCACTTCTGATGCATATCAATGCGCTCAGCTACGAAGTTTGCAATGCCTTGTTCGTTCTGCTCGTTGGCAATTATGAATAACTCTAGCAAGTCTGCGATAACAGTCTTGTTATCATCATACAGCCTTTTTGTGAGTGTTTTGGCGTCAAACTTCTTTATTTCAAATTCTTTTAATGAGGTAAGCGCAAGAAATTCTTTTAATAAGAATGGAGCTAGCCCACCAGCTTTTCTACAGTTCTCAGCCATAGGATCAAGAGAATCATAAACATCTATGTAAATAGTCTCAAACAATGCATGATACTCTTGGAAATCGCTACCGACTAAATTCCAATGGTAACCATGTGCTTGGTGATAAAACACGGCAATGTTTGATACATTTTTTCTAAGAGCATCTACTAGCTCTTGATCCTTGGCTGAGAGACTGTACATTTTTCCTACTTGCTTTCCTTAGCGAGCTTCTTTGCGCGCTGAATGCGACGAGCTTCAGCAACCACTGAAGCAACGATTGAACTAGCAGCTACAAGAGCAGCAGTAGCAGCAGCAGGAAGGTGAACGGCAGGTGCTACATTAACCAAGATGGCAATGAGAGCACCAACTGAACCACCAACTGTTACTACGTCACCAGCAATTTTCTTAGAATCTGTTTGTACGCTTTGCATTACTGACATATTTTCTCCTTATTTATTTTATTTACCAACTGTAATTATCATCATAATCATCTTCATCATCACTATCTGAGTCATCTTCTCCAGTAAAAGAATCATCATAATCATCTTTTTGTTTTGTTGAAGATGTGAACCATGAAGTTACGTCTGGAAGAACTGCCTGTCCTTGTAAGGATGCAGGAAGCTGTGTTGTACTGTCTTGTGTACTCTTAGGACCCTTTGGACCTTCTTCTACATCTGTTACATTCTGAGAAAGATCTTGGGGACCCATGCCTTCACCAAAAGCTGGACCAATGCCTTGATAATTTGTATCTTCGATTTCAGCAGTCCTACGAGATGAGTTTTTCATCTTATTATAATCTACCATAGTTTTGTGAGCTTTTTCAATAAGCTTACCTACATTGTTTCGTGCTTCATCTCCAAAACATTCTTCAGAGTCAGGGAAAAAGTGGTCTTGTGCCCACTCATAACCTATTTTTTTGTTTTCATCGCTGAGTATTGGGAATATCCAGTGGTGGGTATAGGAGTCATTGCCAAAAGTTTTTTTATGAATTTTTTCATACCTACTTGTTTCGCCTAAAGCTTCTTGTTCTGTTTTAGCTCTACCAAATATTGTGTAGACACCTTCAGCATAGTCTGTAGAATGGTCAACGTTTCCTTGAAAAATATGTCCTTTTCCTATGCTTGTCGTACCAAGTTCTGGGTGTGGAGCGCACGACTTATCTTCATTTTCTTCCCAATTTAATTGGTCTTCATTAGTCCATTTGATATTTGTCACTGGCGGATAAAAATCTATTCCTGAACCATTTGTCCATTGCTCTGGGTGCCATTCTCCAGTAACTTTGTCGTATCCAGCTGTCTTGGAAGAAAGTGTACTTTGCGTAAAGAAACTATCGCCAGGAATTGTTTCAGAAACGCCTTGCGGCTGATTATTTATTCCATCGCCAACAGTTTGATCAGGTGCATCTACTCCAGAAAATTCTGGTCCAAGCTCTTCTGGTGACATTCTATCAGAAATTTTAATATTTCCATTATCATCAAATGAATAAACTTTTGCTGTTTTAGTATTTTTTTTATTTATATCATAAAGATCTTTATGCGCTTTTTCAATATCTCCTTGCGCTTTAGCAAAACCACCTTCACGGCCTAAAAAATCATATCTTTCTACAGGCATAAAATTAGTATGTTCCCAACTATACCCAATTATTTTTTCATTGTTTTTGTCACGCAAAGGCTGTATTGTTCTTTCTGCATGAAGCGATGTACGTGAGTCAAGACATTTTGGATAATTGTGTTCTTTGACATTATAAAAATTAGAAAAATGGTAATAACTAGGAGAAGAAGGATCATAATCATCACCAGTAAAATCTCCTTCATAATCTCTTCTAAAAATATGTTCTGGCAAAATCCCATTTGTTTTTTTATGATAATCTAAATATTTATCAGCTTGCTTGTTGGCTTCTTCTTCAGTTGGAGAAATTCCGTGTATACGATATTCGGCATTAATATCGTTGTTAAAATTTCTCCAAATCATTGCTTGAAAATGATGTCCATTTCCTATGCTTGTTGCATGTTGATTTGGGTGTGGATAAAGTTTGTCCCAAGCTTCACTCCAACCTTTTCCCATTTGATTCTTGCTATGTTCTACAAGTTCGCCATGTGTTTTGTGCAAAAGTGGTGGATAATATAGTTGATCATGATCTTTGCTTAAATCTGTATAATGAGTTCCCCACTCTTCTGGTTCCCATTCACCAGTTATTTTGTCGTATCCTGATTCTTTATTCATTTGGACTAATCAACCCCTGGATGTACTGACTACCTTCCCAATCGCTGTGAGTGGCCGTGTGAGCACCTCCTGCAGCTCTGTGGTGGTATGTGCAGAGCCAACGAAAGTTCTCTCCTGATTCTACCCATGCGCCAACTTTATTTGGATCTGAAACTCCTGGGTAATCTTTTTCTAACGCTTTTAAAGAAACGCCATTTGTAAGAGCAAATTCAATATGGGTATGATGAAGCTCTAATCCTTCTTGAAGAGCTTTCGGGTCTTCTGGCGCAGGAACTGGGTTACCTTTTTCATCTTTACAGTCGCCAAACCCAACGTGGTCCCCAATGTAGCATCTAGCAGTTGGTCGAGTCCTTTTATGGAATGAATTGAAATCTTTGTAATTTGGATCACCCTTTCGTGGACCATGAGCTGGATAATGTACAATATAAGAATGATTTTCTTTTTGATCGTGTGCGTCAGTCATTTTTTAATCCTTTAATTAGATCTGCTAGATCTTTTATTCCACCTTCAGTTTCAATGTCCATTGCATCGAGAATTTTTTCTGTATCCTCAAATGTTTTTGCAGCTCTTACATCAGATGCTTTACTTTGCACATCTTGACCAACCATAATTACCGACAAAAGTACTAATTGAATAAATGTTTGTGCAATCCATGCTACAATAAGAATTAAACCTGGCCTAGTTAAAATTCCAGGAACTTGTGATTGAGAAAGAATTCCTGCTTGCACAAGGATAGCTGGCAAGCTTATAAATGCTATTATTGAAAAAACATAAGCGCAGGTCATAGTTCCAACACGAGAAGTAATAAAGACTGCAAATTTATTATTAAATCTTTTATAAGGCGTGTTTTTGTTCATGTGATCCATCGTATTTTGATGAACTGCGTGACCATGTTTTGTAAATCCATGTGTGGGTTCACTCATCTTCCCACCACCTTGAAGAAGTTCTTTGAGGACCATCAATATTATCTTGATCAATTATATATTGAGGATTTTCTTCTGTTTCAGCATGTAGATTACTATCTACTGGCGCATCATACCCTTGACCATTTACAGAACTTTCATGGTAATCATTTTTATAATAACCTAAGTTTTTAGAAAGATTTACTACATTACCTATTAAATCATTATAATTTCCAAAAGTATAATTTTTTTCATCATCTTTATCTAACCTATTTCTCATCAAATGAGGGCATAATACTTTAGATATATCCATACATTTTTTATGATGAGGTAATAATGAATTTAAATTTATTGGCAAATCTAAATTTAATAATGGACCTGTGTATATTTTTGCTGTGTCATTATTTTTAAATTGTTCTCCACAATTTGGACAACGCTTTTCTTTGTATGATCTAATGTCATTTAAATATTCAACATCATAATCATCTTCATCACCCTCCATAGAACCGTCTGGGTATACATATTGTGTTCCCCAGGGAACGGGAATTCTTGAGGGCTTAATTCTGTTGCCTCTTTCATCAAATTGATATTTTTTATCAATTGTAAAATAAGGTCTAGGAAGTCCGGTTTGGTATGTTATGCCTATTTCCCATTCTTTTGGTTTATCTGATTGTTTTACAGAAGCAGTTCTTACATTTGATGGGTGAGTAAGGCCAATTTGAGTTGGAGTCATATTTCCTGGAACATAACCAAACTGGTCAGGTTCTACGCCAGGGAATTCCTTAGCCCATCCTCTACCTTTATAACCATAACTGCTAGATTCGCCATACCTATAAACAGTTACTGGAACGTGTGTAAGCCCAAGCTCTTGTGCAGCTATAAGACGGTGATTTCCTTCACCAAGGTATGCATATCTATCATTAATGTTATAACTAACTTTTAATGGATTGCGAAAACCTTCTTGAAGAAGAGAATTTTTAATACTATCTACGGTTGAACGACTTTTACCAGTATCATGGATTGGATCAAGTCGGTCAAATTCTCTAATGCTATGAGCATCTTTTAAAGGTATCCATTCAACCTTATCGTGATTAGCATCACTTTCTTTATTTGCTTTTGTCAAAGCAATAACGTGACTTGTTATATCATCAACAGAAGCTTTTTTATTTAAATCAACATGAAGATTGCGAACAGTTTTTGCGTCAGAACGTGTTGATACGCCTTCTATAAAATAATTCGCAAGAATCTTATCTTTAATCTCATGTGTATTCAGTTTTCCACTGTCAACAGTAAGAATAAAATGATTTTTATCTTGTGGAGCTACAATGGTAGGATTAAGCTCATCGCCCTGGAATTGATTCATCAAGGCGATTATGATAGCTTGCTTGTTTTCTTCAATAATATAAGGTGAAAGCCTACAAGTATATTCTATTTTGCCACTATCATCTTTTGGCGTAAAACGTGGACCATATTGAACATCTTCAGAACCAAGACCTTTAAGGTCCCAAAAATTTCCTGCATTCTTTTCCATCCAAATATCATGATGTTTCTGAGAACAAAAAGTAAGCTCATCAGTATCATTAGATGCAGCTACCCAACCCCAAGACGTTGTTTTTTGGGTGTCACAGTCTAAATAGTCACACTTTTGTTGATCAAATATCATGAAACCTCAAAATGGTTAGCCCCCTCTTACTTTATTTCAAAGGCTATATACACTATTGAGGGTAAGATATCAGTTCACGTACACAGGTGTTTTCTGCTTAATGCAGTTGCGGTCCCTAGAATAACCACGACAAGACTGGCATTGATATGTCTGATAAGATGTCGTCTTATTATGACGAATTCCACGTTTCTGAAGTTTTTTAGATCCACACTTAGGACAACCATCAATACTACCCTGAAGCATGGAAACGTTTGGATGATTATCAATCCAAGGGAGAAGAACCTTATATACTTTTTCTAGAAGAACAACATCTTGCTTATTATAAAGCTTCATCTTGTTCCACGCTTTTGTATCACCAGCCATACAGTCTTTCCAAAGCTGGAAACCACCAGTTTGTACTTTTTGTCCAAGACCAAGCTGTGTACCCAGGTCATTCAAGCGATTAGAATCAAACCTAAAGTGCTTCCTTGCCTCTTTAAGAGTGTCAATTTGCTTATAGTTAATGGGAGGATCAAATCCATGAACTAAGAAACGAGCATGTACTTTCTTTTGATCAAAATTATTTCCATTGTGAGCAATAATAATATCTGCTTCATTAAACAATTCATGAAGGCGCTTAACAACCTCATAATCGTTTTCAGGGTCTTTCTTATATTGCTTCTCATAATCTGGAAGCGAAACTACATGAGTTTGTTTCTCATCAAGCCACTTGTAAGCAAAGCACAATATATACCATGGCCTTACAACTTCAAGAGCTGTCTGTTCGTAAACGCCCCATGTATGAACTAGATTTGGAGCAGTTTCGATGTCGTAGAGAAGGATCTTTGCCTTACTACTTGTCTGTGTTGTCATCTTCTACTTCCTGGTTGGGCAGAGATTCATTTTTCTCTACTCTTTCAGGAACAAGTATAGTGCCTTTATCGGGTACTTTCGAATATTTATTCATATTTTTAAACCTTTGTTTTGCACTTATCTAAGTGGTCTTTTACTTTCTTGTTGAACACTTCTAGGATTTGTGACTTACTCTTTGCAGGATCAGAAGCAAGTTTTCCGTTCCAAATCTCATTGTTTTCATTCACAAAAATTTTTCCAGAGAACCTACCAAAGTTGTCATATACAACTGCTTTGATAAGAAACTGGCAATCAGGACAAGAAATTTTTCTTATCATGATTCCCTCTTGTGAAGGAGCTTCCTCAGACTCAACACTATTAAGAGTGATTCCGTCTGGCAAATTAAAATCTAATTCTGACATATATTTATTGGGTGATAGCAATTCTTCCTAGCTGCTGAAGATATACTTCAACAGGAATTCCACTGACAATTGATAATGATGAGAGTGCTGAGAAGCTTACTCCCACCAGGGCTGTGATAACATCTAAAATTTCATTTTCTGCAACGATGTCGAAAGCAACGTCATCTTGCCCAGACATAACTGCCGTGAGCATAGATACCGCAAGCTTAATATTATCGCTAGCTTCCATTTCTATATCCAATCTGTTTGAATGAATTTCCTACATTTGGGGCACATGTTGTACCATTTTTCTGTATCTTTGTTATCATTATGATAATCTGGGTTTATTGTATCACGATATTGGAGCGAACTTCTATCATTTGGATGAGTTCCAATTTCTAAAGCTTTTGTAACTGGGACATTATGCTTTAATTTTTCTTCGTGCTCATCTTTCATACTATAATAATCTGGAATACCATCATTGCAAATTTCACAACGATGACGGTGCATGTCGCAATAATCGCTTAATGGATCTCCATCTTTATCTTCTTTTTCTGAAGCTCTATCATAATCCTTCGTACCAATGTCGTCAATTTCTACACCACATTCTTTGCAATATGGCCTATGTGTTTCGCAATACTTTGAATCGTTTTCTTCTTGATCATAAATGGTATCTCCACAAGTTTCACATTTTTTGCTGTGGTACTCACATAAATTTGGATCAGCAAGAGAATTTCTTTCATCTTCGCTAAGCTCCTCACCGCAATCTTTACAATATGCCCTATGTTCTTCGCAATACTCTGAATTTGGGTATTCATCTTGATCATGAATTTATTTTTCGCAATCATAGCATACATGCCTATGGTCAGTGCAATATTCTGAATCATTGTAGTTTTCATCTTCTATTGGCTCTGTACATTCTCTACAATATTTACGACAACTTTCACAATGATTTGAGTCTGGTTCTTCATCTTGATCTTTTATCTCCTCACTGCAATCTTTACAATACTTACGGCAATCGTCATCATACTCTGAATCTGGGTATTCATCTTGATCATAAATTTCATCGTCACAATTTTTACAATGCTTGCGACAATCTTCACAATAAATTGAATCTGTATCTTTTTGATCTTCTATTGGCTCGTCACAATTTTTGCAAAGTTCCCTACAACCTTCACAATAATTGCTACTGGGATAATCTTCCTGATCTTCTATCCTATCAGTGCAATTTTCACAATATTTTCGGCAATTTTTACATTCGTCTTCATCCATGTAAACTTCGTTGCCATCAATACCTTTTTCACCCATGTCATCAATAAAATTTCCACAGTGTTTACATGTTTTTGTGTGCTTTTCGCAAGCTTCTGTCCCTGGGATTGAATCTCTTCCACACTCTTCACACTTATCATCTTGCTTTTCTGGCATTTTTGGATATGGGTGTTGCCAATTAGTAAATGGATTAGCCATCTTGCCAAAAAATTCTTCTAACGTCCAAAGCTCTTCCATAACTATCCTTTAAATATTCTCTTGTAACATAGATGATTTATCAATTGTTTTAGAGAGTGGTTGATCATAACCAGTAGTTTTCTTTACAAAAGAATCATATTCTTCTGGCTGAATCGGCATCCAAATTCTACCACACTCACTACACAAAAAACATCCAGTAAAGTCTTGTTCTAAGTTGTGCTGGTTGCACTCCATCAAAGCTCTCCGTAAATTGAATCAAGAACTTTTTCAATTAAATAACTTCTTCTTTGAACACGATTAGGCTTATTACGTTTTATTTCATCAAGAAGACCTTGTGTATCGCTAACTGCATCATCTTGTCTAGAAGATGGAAGCCAATGTTCATGATTTATCTGCTCTCTATCTCCAAAAGCATCTTGATAGTAAGCTTCATAAGAATCGTCAAGTAATGAATGAAATTTCATATGTTCATCTACTGAATTGTCGCCCACCCACACGTCACTATGATGATTTATCATATGTGATTTCTGATCTTCTTTTGACATTTCTGCATAATTCTGATGTGTATTTGGGTGTGGCTGATGACCAATGATATCTGAAACTAATGCACCTTGATCTGGATATGTATCATATCCATGAAAATGATCATAATTTTCACCAAAATTTTCTTCATCATGCAATTTATCGTGAACATCACCATATTCAGATAAATCAAGATTATGTAATTTGTCTTCATCCATTCCATGAGATTGAATTAAATGGTCTCTTTGATCTTTAACATTCATACCACGCCAAAAAGAAGGAAATACCTCTTCAGATGGTTCTCCAACACCGATTGGTCCACCTTTTATTCCGGCAAGTTCATTTTGAAATTCCGTTGCTCCAACAAATTCTGTTTCAGGGTGACAATAAGGACAACCATATATAGAATTGTTACAATGTTTGCAAACACCATTTTCGTCAAAAGCTTGCGAAACATCATATTTTGGGCACTCTGGAGAATGCCCACCACTCACATAACACAATCTACAAACATCATATTTTGGGCAGCTTGGAAAATGCCCACCACTCACATGACACAATCTACAATGTGTTCTATCTGAATCACTATCCGCATAAAAAATATTATTAAAAGACATTATTCGTTCCCTGAAAAATCATGAGGTTTTTGGAATGGCCTAGCCTCTGGGTGGTTAGGGTTTATCTGCATATAGTCCATATCGTTGCTCTGAGACATTATTTCAGTACAAGTGGGACAATATGAGTCCATACGATTTGAAAGCGGTGTGCCGCATCCTAGGCATGTACCACCAGGAGAAGCTAGATACCATTTAGAAGAAGATTTCCAATTAATACCGTCCCAAGGATTATAGTCAGGAATTAGGTTTTCTAAAGCTTCGTCATGATTATAACTACGGCCCCTTAATATACCATATTTACGTAAATCAACGCCTTTAGAGTGAGCATCTAAAATTTCGTCATGATTAGCTTTAGAATCCCTTGCCAAACTATAACCATTTAAATTAATTCCATTAGAATGAGCATCTAAAATTTCTTGGTGGGTAGCCTTAGAATGTCTTACATCGCCATAACCAGATAAATCAATGCCTTTTGAAACAGCATCTAAAACTTCTTTGTGAGTAGCTTTAGAATCCCTTGCATAACCATAGTAATTTACATTAATTCCTTTAGAATGAGCATCTAAAACTTCTTGGTGGGTAGCTTTAGAATGTCTTGCCCAAACATAATCTCTTAAATCGATATTTTTATCCTGAGCATCTAAAATTTCGTCATGATTAGCTTTAGAATCCCTTGCCCAATTATAGTAATTTAAACGAATTCCTTTAGAATGAGCATCTAATGTTTCTTTGTGAGTAGCTCCATAATATCTTGCATATGCATAGTTATCTAAATTAACTCCTTTAGAATGAGCATCTAAGGTTTCTTTGTGATTAGCTTTAGAATCCCTTGCCAAACTATAGCCATTTAAATTAATTCCATTAGAATGAGCATCTAAAATTTCTTGGTGGGTAGCACCACATTGTCTACCATGTGTATAATGAATTAAATCGATACCTTTATTCTGAGAATCTAAAAGATCTTTGTGAGTAATATTTTTAGAGCTGTGTCTATGGCCTTCTTCAGAATCAACATACTGTTGTGCATCATGCTTGACAAAATGCTCTACTTCATGGCGAAATTCATCTTGAGTGAGCTTATGAGTTTCTCCATCATTGCCTTGCAAATTAATGCATTCCATAGGGCCATACTTTTTATGATGAAGATCTATGTAAGGGCCATCAAAATAACGACCTTCCCAATCTCCTACTTTGTGTGAAACATATGGGTCATCATCTTCATCCATTTTTATTGGATGATCAGGAAATCTTTTTTCGAACTCTGATACAGAATGTAATTGGCGCTGAAGCTTCATAGGGCCAAAAATATTCTCTATTCCTTCCCAAAGATGTTCGCCCAATGCACGAGAAGAAATTTCTCTTTGTTCTTCTTTGCTTAGGCCAAAATCATCATCTGAAGATGCATACCATTGTTTGTTGTCATTAATAGACATTTTTTCTATTGCTATTCAAAATCAGTAATGTCGTGAGTGTGATTGCCAACAAGACCATTCATATGATCTCTCTTATGGTCTTCTTCTGTTCCTGGATAGCCATGAAGAACCTTCATGTGTGCTCGCATCATATTTGGAGCTACTTTGCCAAGAACTGGTATTTTATTTCCATTAGCAAATGGCTTAGCTAACTCATCAAAATAAGTAGCGCCAGGAGCTGTGACACTTCCCATCAATCCATGATGCTCAATTTCATGAGCAAGGTCACGAGATTCTGGGGTTGGGTGTCTTTCAAAATTATCTTTACACCAACCATGCTCTGCATAAAGGTGCTTACCCATGTCGTCAAAATAACTTAGGTCAGGGTCATCTGCACTAACGGATTGCAATAATTTGATGTCATCGTCAGAAACATGTGACGTTGCCATTTTTTCACGTTCGCCATTCCTTGAACCACGGAACAATGCTTTTTGAGCAACATAATTTTTAAAACGTTGAGCTTTAGATATTTCTTCTGGTGTTGCAGGTGTATCCTCATCAAAATAAAAACCATTTTTTTTAGCTGTTTTTCTAAGGATATTTTGTTCTTTTTCAATATCACTTGCAGTTTGACTATCATACTCGCTTGGATTAAGCGTAGCTGTTAATCTTGCGTATCCTTCAAAAATTTCCTGTGGATTTGCCTTTCCATATTTTTCAGGAATCTCATTGTTAATAATTTTACCAGGATCTATTTTGTCAGAAATTCTTCTGCACATTGTATAAAGGTCAATTGGTAAACTCATGCTGGAACCTTTTCTGGAACTTTTTGTGGATTACCTGGCTCATGAACAGGCTCTGGCCAATATTCTGGTTCCTTTGCAGGCTCGTGCATAGGCTCTTCATCAGGAACCTCTTCTGGCTCTTCCTCTGGCTCTTTTGCAGGCTCAGGAACATGCAAAGGCTCTTCTTCAGGAGCCTCTTCTGGATCTTCGTTAGGCTCTACATAGGGAGCAGGTTCTACATAGGGAGCAGGTTCTACATAGGGAGCAGGTTCTTTTTGTGGAACAGCCTCTGGCTCTTTTTCTGGCGTGACAAGAGGAGTTACCTCTGGATTAGGTGCAATTGGTGCGGTGCGAATAGGAACAACTATTCTACGGTCTACCCTTCTTTTTGGCTGCTCTCCCATTTCTATTTCAGTCATTAAATCTATCCCATGTGTGAGAACAATTATTGCACGTACCAAGTCTTCCTGCTTTATGACCACGAGGATTTGGAGTAAGAGTTAAATCATCGCTACCACACTTAGGACATGGATATTCATCTGGAATGTGGTCTGGATCTTTATTCGGATCAAGGCTTTCAGCAGCTGTTCTTCTATCCCATTCAGTTGTCATTTTTTTCTCTAATGGCAACCAGCTTGAAAGGTGTGGATGATTATCAATAAAGCCTTTCCAATCAACATCACCATAATTTGATTTAAACGCATTTGGTATAGTCTCTACATTCATCCCAAGATCGTTTTTTACTTTTTCTAATTGATCATTGTCAAGATTTTTAGAAGTCCATATCTTACTAACTCTACCATGTGATGTACGATAGCCAGCATCGCTATAATCTGTGCCGCTTCCTTTGCAATCTAATTGGCAAAGAGTATCAGCAGAAAAAGCTTGATGTTCACGCAAATAATCAAGAGTTTGCGTGTGAATACCACAATCACAACTATCTGGTTCCCACTTATTAGGACCTGGAATATCGTGCCATTTTACATTCTTGTATTGTTCAGGGTCTTTTCTTTTTCTTTCTTGATCAATACAAACAGCAGCTTGATCAGGACCATAATAGTGAACGCCCCAAGCTCCAGAAAGGTGATAATGTCCACCAAACTCATGTGTAATTGGTTCATGAAGAGTCATAAACTTATAAGTTGGGACAACTTCATTTTGGTACTGTAATGGAATGGGATCATGACCCCAAGTTCCCTGACCTCTTGAATAAACTCTCATTCAGAATCCCCAGAAACACCCTTGCCAATAATATCCATGTTGTTGTAAACATTAAGAATATTGTCTGCTGTGATGCCCTTACGAACAGAAACAAATCCATGAGGATCGTCCACCACAGCAGTCTTCTTAAAATACTTATTATCAAGCTTTGACCAGATTGATGACATTTTTACTCTTTCTATTTAATGAATGGTTTTTACAGCCAATTATACTTATTGCCAATGGCCTTGTCAAATTCATAAGATTCAGAGTATTCTTTACGAGCTGTTCTAAGAGTAGAAATCTTTGCTGCATCAACTACAGAAGCAACTTTTTCCCTACGACAAATCTCAACATTATCAAGAAAATTATCAATAACAGAAGCTCTAAAAGATGTGTCAAGCAAAGAAGCTGTCTTACGCTCTACAAATGAGCAAGCAGCCTCTCTTGTAGCAATCTGTGACTTTGTAAGAGTAGGCTCTTGCTCAAACGTCCAAGTTTCAGCTCCAGCTGTTACAAAATCAGCCCAGTCATAGTTCTTGAATTCATCTTGAACTTCCTTAGCAGCAGAGAAAAGGAAAGACCCATCGTCCTCACCAAGATCAAAAAGGCCATCATCATTAGCCTTGTAGTATTGTGAAGCCACAGTGCCACCTGGAAGGCTTTGCAAATATTCTTCTGTATCAAAATCTACGTACTCAGAAGCAGTTTTTTGCAAAAGTTCACGATCTGATTCAAGAACTGTTACCTGATTGGCAATAGCAATAATTTCACCATCAGTTGTCTCTGTGTGTGACGCAGCCACTCTCAGGTTATCAATCATTTCTTGAACTTGCTCTAGGCGGTCATAGATAGAGCCAGATGAACCATCAAACCATTTGGTGTTGTTGGCAATCTTTTTGCTAGCTGAAATCAAGAATGATGCACTCTGCTGTTCATCCATTATATTTCTCCTTGTCGGAATTTCTTAAACTTTACGAATTCCATCTTTCATCAAAAGGGTCAAAATCTTTAGAATTCTCGCCACTTATACCTGTTTGCGAGGGGGTTTTACTTTGTTCGTGTGAAAAACTTTCATCACCATAATGAATATCATCATTATTATGGAAACCTTCAGGTATAGCTCCAATGCCACCCATAGCTACAAGCGTAGCAGCAGTTGAGTCATTTAAATTTTTTCTTTTGTTTGTGCCACCATAATCTGAATCAGCATCTTCTTCTACATCATCAGTATCTCTACCTGCTACATCGTGTTCTGGGTCAGTCTCATACCCTGGGTTATCATCGTCACCTACTGCTGCATAAAAAGAAAACCATTTTGGCTTAGATGATCCAAGAATAGGACTACCAACGTTTCCTTCATTATTGTCTTCGTCCATTATTCCCATTTGTCCTCTATTTATTTGATCGGCGCTCTGGTTAGTTACTTCATTTGTTTCATGAGAGTAACCTGGAGTGCTTTCTGAGCTATCTGTTTTAGGGTTTATTACCTTTGGTCCATAATCAAAATTATCTTCGTAGCTGCTTAATCCGCTCATATTTTATCTTTCATACCATGGTTTTATGTAATTGTCATAACGCATAGACGTGACGCCTTCAGATGGAGCAGTGTTTGCCTGTGTGTAAAGTGCCATTGACCTGTCATAACCTGGCTTGTGTCTTGGGTTGTCTGGGTCTTCTGCTTGTATATTATCTAGTGCATTCTTTGTGCTTTGATACATTTTTCCAGGGTTTCCTGCACGACCCAGTGCAAGCTGACGCTCTGCCCATTTTCCTAACTTGCAATAGTCACATTCATTGTCGCCCTTAGATAAGTGCATTCTTGATCCAGAGCTTCCGCCACAACTTTTATAATAATTTTGGGCAGGCCCATTAAGTCTATCTTTTAGCGCTTGCATTCTTTCATCAATGCTTAATTTTGGCTCTTCTTCTTGTTGAGGAGTTTGAGTTGGCTGTGGGGTGATATTCTGAACAGAAGGATTTTGCCCAATCAATCTTTGCTCAGCTTGCAATGCACGTTGCTTTGCTCTTTCCGCACTTTGATCAAAATCATATTCTTTGTTTTGAGGTTTCTTTTCAGTCACATCATTTGGTCGAGGATGAAGCTTTTCCATTCTATCTGCAAATGCCATAATATTTCTTAGCGTTTGTCTGTTTGGAGTGCTATGAACACTTATCCAATTTTTATCGCCTTCAAACTGTGGTGTTGTGAAATGAGGCCATGTTGCTTTTGTTGCACTTTTTCCAGCTGGTTTTAAATCCCAACCTCTTTTTAATAGGTCGTGCAAGAATGCTCTTGATTCTCTGCTATTACTAGCAATAACATCAAAATTTTCTGATTCTTGAATATCAAAAACACTAGGAACCCAATTGCTTTTGCTTGCACGTACAATTATTTTCCCACAATGATCACAAACAAAATCACCAGTATCTCTGTTTAGATGCGTTGGACCACCACAAATTGGACATACTATTACTGAGCTTTGTATAATGTTTTCATAATTCATTATTTTTTGCCCCAAGCATTCATAAAGTTATTTTCGTACTCTTCATCTGTTTTGTTTTCGCAATGTGTACAAAAACCATATTTACCATATTTATTTCCGCATTCTTTACATGAATTTAATACAGGACACTTTGGGTTATGCCTATATGCATGAGAAAATTCGTCATCGTAATTTTTTTCAGTTTTTTCTCCACAGATATGGCAAATATCTTCATCATCTTTATGCAAATGACAATAGTGTTTTTCTCCACCATCTGGCGTTTCAATTACATCCATTGGTTCGTAAACGATTGGATTATCTAAATTATTAATTTCTTTGCATCCTGGGTAATCACAATGTTGTAAAAGAAACGGTTCATCAGGATAATTTGGGTCTTCTTCCCACATATAATGAGCTTCTTTTTTTGATGATTTTTTGTTAAGTCCCCAAGAATCAAACCACCTTTGCCCAGGGTCACAATTTGGGCAAAGGTGGCTAGTTGGATTCAACAAGCCTCCACAACCTTCATCCCTGTAATCCCATGGTGCATCTTCTCCACCAGTAGTGCAGTGCAAAGGCTTATGCTCATTACAAAAATTGTGCAAACTTGTAATTGATTCTGGTTCAATTTCTTTTCCACAACCAGCATGATCGCAAGTAGGCTGTTCATAAGCTTCACAGTCTGGGTCATAACATTTTCTATTTATGTTAATTCTAGAACGAGGATTCTCACAATGTCTACAATATGTTCCATTGTCACAATAACGAATGTATCGTGTTCTACCGTATTCACTTAAACCTTTATCTTTGCAATTTCCAAATTTATCTACTTCAGAATCACAATGTTTACATTTATTTTCCAAACGACATTGTTGGTTACGACAAACTTGAGAATCATTCCCAATAAATTTTGGACTTAATTCTTCATCAGTATATGGTTCTTCACATTCATGACATACACAATTATCCCAACAATCTTCACAATAATCGGTGGAAGATTCGTCATATCTGTGATGTTCTCTACGATGCCAACCCTGAGGTTGTCTATCATATTCTGGGTTCCAGCCATCAGTTTCACAATTTGGTGAGCCATCACACGTTATCCAATAGTTTTTTGTGGAAATTTTAAGATTTTCTATAGCTCTTGTAGATTCTCCCAAAGAATTATATTTAGAACATTCTTTATTTTCACAATAAGCTTTTCCACTATTACTTTGATAATATGGTTCTCCGCATTCTTTACAATTGTCATGGTACTCACAATTCTTATTATCACATCGTCCACTATCTTCTAAAACTCCATGAAAACATCCCATGCAGTTTGTCTTTTGGCAATCTGGGCAGATGTGAAAATCATAAGCATCATGATCATTTCGATGCTCTGGTAAATCAGATGCATCTTTCCAATCAGACTTCCACAAATCATCTTCTGAAACGCCTTCTTCATTGCACTCTGGTCCACGAACATCACATGTGTAAGAAACATCTGTTGATGCGTACTTAGGCTTTTCTAAGCTATCGACAATGAGATTAGGCTGTTCGAGTTTTTTAATTATTTTACGCATTTTTATTTCCAAGCGTTGCTATAGTCATTTTCTATTTCTTCATCACTTCCATCACAATCTTGACATTGACCATATTCTCCAAGCTCTTCTCCACAGCCAAATGTCATATTATGTGGGTCATTTGTATGAGTATCTAGGTGCTTGTTCTTTTTACATTCTGGACAGAAATGGCGCTCCATACTTTCATCATAATGTAATGCATTTTCCCCTGTTGGGTTGTTGTAAGGGAATCCTTGTAGACTAGCTCTTCCCCACCCTCTTGGTGTGTACTCATCAAGATTTGGATTAGGTTTATTGCATCCATCGCAAAATATTACTTTTTCAAAAGAAGCTCTTTTTTTCAACCATGCTTTGCTGAAATTATCTTCATAATTTTTATCAGATCCATCACAATTTAAGCATTGACCGTATTCACCCTCTTTCCATGATTTACATCTAGGGCAGAATGTATTATATCCTGCACATGGAGGACATATGTAACAATCATGTTCATTGTCCCAATGCATATTAGGACCTGGGTGAGTATCTTCACAGTGTCCACATGTATCTTCACCAAGAATATATTCAGAACAATTATCACAATAAAGTGAATCATGGTAACCATGTACATCCCAAGGATAAATAGGCTGTAGGGTAGTTCCGTATTCATCTACTAGCTTATCGTGTTCAATGTCTTTTCCTGGAAAGCTTTTTTGTATACAGCTTGGACATTTCACTCCACCGTCACTAAGAAAACAAAGAAGATCTGGATTATGGCTAGAAAGTTTTGAAGCAGCTGAAGAAAGCCCACGCTCATAGTCCTGCATACTTGGCGCATCAGTTGCCATTCCATCTTTTCCAGGATCTGGGTTCGGAGTAGAGCCAAATCCTAAGCCATCTGTATCGCCAGTATCTTGTGCCATACCAGGCATTATTGCTTCGTTAGGCTGATCAAGGGAAAAATAGCTAATCGCTTCTTTTACTGTCCATGCGTTCATAAAATCGTTTTCATTTTTCCATTCTGCATGCCGATCCATATTTCTATATGTACACATTAGCGTTCCACATGTTCCATCATTGTGTAGTTTATATCCACAACCATAATATGGCGCTTCATCTACACAATGTAAATCTTTGTGATCAGGACAGAAGTGACTATCGGCCATTAAATCTTGATCATCATCTGGGTGTGTATCTCTAGTAGCTCTTGCCCAATCGTTTGGCAAATCTTTTTTTGTTCCAATTCCCCATCCGCCATTGTATTCTTTATCACAGCCCATGTGATCGCAAATTACTTTTGCTTGTATGGTGGCTTCTTTCTTTTTCCATGATTGTGCGAATTCATCTTCCCAATCTTCATCTGGTTCACAGCGTTTGCATTGACCATATTTACCCTTGTTTGCTTCGCAATCGTGGCAATGGAAACACTCATCGTATCCATCAGAAATGCTATCAATATCAAGAGGCATTTCGCAATTAGAACAATGAAGTCCTTTATGTTCTGGGCAATATTGATTATCAAAATTTAAATGAATGGTTGGATCATCTTTTGGTCCACGCCATATATTATGATACCAATTATCCAATTCATCATAATCATCGTGATGTACTATGTTTTTGCATTTTCCATTTTGGTCTTCGTGATCACAATGGTGGAATGTAGAAGCTTTCTTATTAAAGCCCCAGGCGTCATTATAATCTTGCTCATATTCTTTGTCATCGCCTTCGCAATATTTACATTGATCGTAAATAGTATCTAGCTTAGGTTCCCAACAATTGTGACAAATTTTATTTTGCCAGCACCCTGGGCAATAAATTAAGCCATAACCAAACTTCCAACCTTTTTTAGCTGCCTCACCAGAATTTCCCTGTTCGCCGTTTTTGCCACCAATTTTATGGCATTCATCACACCTAAAATGACGATTATCATCATCCCACATAGCTTGTTTTACTGAAGAATCTTTTCCGAATCCCCAACCATTCATAAAGTCTTGTTCTTCTTTTTTATTAATTTCATCAAAACAATCTTCGCAAAAAACTCCATTACCATATTTATTCATATTTTTTATATGGTGATCATAACAGCATCTATCACAAACAAAAGAATTTTCTGAAGCTTTTTTGTCGAATCCCCATGCATCATTGTAATCTTTTTCTGTTTCTTCTTCTGTTGCCTCGCAATTATTGCAAAGGCCATACTTATTTAGAAACTCACCACAACCATCGTTTGCATATCCATAGCAATCTTCGTATTGTTTATTATTTTTTTTGGCATATTTTCTTTGTATATGTTGGTCAGTACAATAACGGTCTTTGTGTTTAGGGCATAGATGAGCTAATACGTCTGGGTCACCAAGGTTCAAATTAACTGTTTCCCAATCATGTGGGTAATAAAAATAACTAATGCCATCTTCATGTTCATTGCAACCAGGGTGATCACAGTCAGCTCCATATGTCATGGTAGCTTTTTTGATGCGTAATTCATCCCAAGGGTTACTCATGGCAATCACAACCGCATGGTGGGCATGCACAATTTCCGCTTTTTTCAAAGCGTCTGCAGCTTGATAGATGGTCTATCTCTGGATAGTCATCATCACAATCACAACCATAGCATGGCTTATATGCACACTCAGGGCAATAGTCTTTATCGCCTTCTGATTCCCATTCTTCATTGAATGGATTATAATTATCTTGTGATTTAGCCCCACAGCCATCACAAACTGTTAAAACATTTACTTTAGAAGAATTTTTCCATTTATTTGCGAAATCTTCTTCTATTTTGTCATTGCTATCTTCCCATGTGTTGCAATTTTCATAATCGCCACACTTTCCGCCCCATTTTTTTTCTGGCATTGGGTCGCCGCATTCTTGGCAATAATGTTTCTGGCAATCATTGCAATAATCAGCATAACCATGTTGTCTCCAACCGCCCTCTCCTAAAAGACGATTATAGTTTGGGCTTACAGAGGTTCCGCCCTCCCAATCCATAAGATTTTCTGCTTCATCACATTCATCACAAGTAACATATCGTGTTGCGAGCTTTGAAGATTCTTTCCAAGAATCCATAAAATGCTTTAGTGTATAGCCATTCTCTTTTTCAAAATCATCTTTAAATTCTTCTTCAGCTGGGTGGTAGCGCCTTGGGGTGTCTTCATCATTGAACGCACCATCATTGAACATCCAATTGGACATATCGTTTTCACGATGCCATGTGTATGAATGCGGCCCACACTCACCAGGCTTGCCATCACAATCACCAGTTTCTACACACCACATGCAATTTTGATAGCCATTGGCCTTATCATGCATATTAGGATCATGCGTGCAACCACTAGCAATTTTGACAGAAGCTGTGTGGTTGTCATCATTTTCATCATTGCGTACAATAGTAATTTTAGGCCACTTATGGCCATCAGAAGGCTTATCTGTGCCTTCAGGCCATTTTTGTGGAGCTGGATTAGGATTAGGAAATACTTCTGACCATGGGCCAGTCATCTTTTCATAATCCTGATCGTCAATATCCTTAAGACGATTAATAAAGTGGTCAATCTCAGGATCAAATTGGCTTTTTCCAGGATGTGCTTGATTCATGTGATCAGCACGCTCTTGTAGCGTGTAACCTGCCCAGTCGCAGTTTGGGCATCCAAGCCCAGGTTCGTACTCCGCTGGGCTAGCTATTTTGGGAAGGTGTCACCACGAGGAGGATTTGGAGCACTCTTTTGCATCTCATAGTAAGTCTTTGATTGAATATCTTGGATACTCGCTGGAGCTGAGGTAAGGTTATCCTCATTGTAAAGTAGACCTTGCTTATATCCCTGATAATAATCCATGGAGAGGTTGGCCATGCCCTCGTCCATTTCCTTGCCTGAAATCGCATCTGAGTAGCCTCTGGAGTAAACGTCAGAGTCAGATGCTTTCTTTTGGATTGTGCTAATGTAGTCTTCAGCTGTCCAAGATGATGCCATGGAAGGAGTGCCAAGAGTACTTACTGGTTGAGTAGCGGAAGGTGCCATGCCTTCTGACTCTGGTTGGTCTTGGTTCATTGCGCCAGACATATCTTCATTCACATCGCCTTGTGTTGGCTGAGGGCCAGGGAGAACATCTGCTGTTACCCATGACGAAGCTGAAACAAGAACGCCCTCAGGGTTTTCTTCGGTATCGCTCATCACTGTGCCAGCAATAGGCCCAAGGTCCATGTACATTTCATCATTAGCTGTATCATTGACAGCGAATCGGTTATGGTTACCTTGCTCAGAAATCTTTTTGTGCGTATTCCAACAACAACCACAGCCAACTTCCATTGGGCAAACGTGGTCATCATGGAAATTTTCTTCGGCATCACGACAAGTTATACAAGTATTATCCAACAGTGGGTGTGAGCTATATGCACAGCTCATACTTGGGTAGTTTGTTGGGTCACCACAATGCTGACAGATAGGACCATCTCCTAAGCTAGCATATGCTTTAAAACTGTCTTGGCCCTCTAGCTCAGACAAGCGTGGTGGTAATGTCATTCTATTCTCCTTGGACGTGCGAAAACCTTGGCACCAATGATTTCTATTACAAAGAACGACTTCTTTATAATTTTAATTTGAATTTAGGAAAAATGATACTATCGAAAGTCTTTGTACGACCAACTATTGCAATTGTCACAGTCGCATGCGCTTCCATGTTTTATAACATGTGGATTATAGTTTTGCATGTCTAGAATCTTCCCTTGACTACCAAGAGTATAGATTTTCTTTGATCTTTTAAAAGCATCTTCCCAATATGATGGAGATTCAGTTATTTTGTTCTCCATGTCCTGTTGGTCATGCTCTTTTGTTATATTCGCATAGTGCGTTAATTTATTTTTTGCATCTTCTGGAGATGAAGCATCATCACCAAAGCTTATGTCTGATATTGCAGGAAATACAATTCCAGCATGCTCAACTCTTGGAATAAAAACGCACTTACTATTTGCTGGGTTACTCGGAGATTCTTTTGGATGAAATACATAAGAAGAAGTAGGTATTCCTGTGTGATCTCCTACTCGCATTGGCTTTGTTTCAATGCTTCCATTGCCAAATAGTTTGGTCATATGGCTTTTCCAATTGCTCATAGCTTCATCATTGTCCATTGTTTTTGGAAACTTACGAGAATTTGCAAATTGATAATAATTAATATTATTTTTTTCATCGTCCATTGGGACGTGAACGCTCCATCCAGTAATTGAATTATAAGGATTTGATTCTGGATCTGTGTCTACTCCAAGCTTTTGATCATAGCCTGGAACATGAAGCTGTTCAAAATTTACTTTTTTGCCATTTATTTCTGAATCAATTATTGGGTGCTTTTCAACAGAATGAAAATGAGGATCGTGTATTGCGCCATCACATGAAAAATGTGGACCTAATGCTTCTTTAATCTTGCCAGGGTCAGTAAGTCTCTCTCCAGTTAATGGATGAACATTTGTTACTGGCTGATATGGTTCATAAGAATCATTGCCAGTAGCTGAGATGACATATTTGCTCATGCTTAATACCAACCACTATTTTTCTTTGACCTCTTGTAAAGGTCTTCCCAAACGTCTGGCGACTCTTCTGATTTCTTATAGTTATGAAGAATGTTGATCATATCTAACTTATCAGTGTAGTTTCTCAACGTGTTCTGTGCATCTGATGCGCTACTATGACCTTCAAACAATTTTGTTCTTGAGAATGCAGGCTTTATCTTATCCCCAATTTGCCTTGCTGGATAGAATACAATAGTATGCGCTTTTTCACCTGGTTTTAGGCCAAAAGGAACTTTATTTACTGGAGCTTGCTGTCCTTGCTCTTGCTCTGATTGTTCTTGCTCTGGCTGCTCTTGCTCTTGTTGTGGCTCTTCTGGCTTCTCATTGTATTCTTCTGGCTGTTCTTTGCCAGGAAGAAAATCATAAAGAAAGTCATCGGCGCTTTTTGCATTTGTTGGTTGACGCTTTACAAAAGCTCCATTGCCATAAGTGCTTTGACATTCATCTTTCCAAAGACCAAGTGCTTCATCGTTATCAGTTGTGTTGCTATATTTTTTGGAGGCAATAAACTCACTGAGATGAGAGTTTGTCGATGGATCAACAAAATGCCAACCAGTCATTATGTTGAATGCAGGAGAAGAAGAGAAATTCTTTTTAATGTTGCCATTGTGTTGGTCATAACCAGGAACGTGGAGCTGACGAACAATGAAATTAGACACGTCACCAGCTTCAGGGTGTTCTCCAACTACATGGAAGTGTGGAGAACCATTTTCCCCATCGCATTGAAAATAAGGCCCACCATCGTCATCGTTTAATGGCTTATAGGGTTGATTTTCATCTGATGCATAAAATCTGCGTCTTTGCATTGATCATACCATTCTGTTTAAAAAGTTCTTAATCTCTTCTTGTAACGTGTTTTCAACCTTTTTTACATTTTTGTAAAAAATAATTCAATCAATATTAATTATTAATTTCCCCAATTAACATTTTCCCATGGATTATATTCTGGATCGCAAGGGCTATTTTTTAATTGTTTTTTCGTTTCAATATGAATACGACTAGCATCTTTTTCACTGTTTAATTGATGATCTATTGAAGCTTTTGTTAAATTATTCGCAAAATGATATAAAAAATGATAAGCGTCTTTACCATCATTTGGGTATTGCAAATCATCAATTTTCATTATTCTTTCTGCATCTTTTTCAGTGTAACAACGTGCCATATGATATGCGTGATAAGCATCATGATTACAGCTCATGCATACACTATTTTTATCTACGTAATGACCCAATTCATTTTTTACATAGCTATCATCATGCATTGGGCATGGAGATTTATTTGAATTTACATAATATTGTTTTAAAGAAGCTTTTCTCTCAGTATTATTTGGAAGTTCTGATTTCATAAAAGCTTCTTCGTAAGGGTTTGTGACACCATTCTCCAAAGACTTATTTAAATGCTTATGATAGGCATCTATAATCTTATCTCTGCTCATATAGCCAGCTACTTGGCCAACAGCGTCTAAAGCTTTGTCAAAACTTACTCCATTGACATATCGCATCTCATGAATTCTTTTTCCAACACCTATTGTACTATCATTGGCAATTTCATTAAGAGATCTTTTATCAGAAGCCAAATACCATTTCATTATTTATTGAACCAATTGCTAGAAGATTTTGTCCAATCTACCAAATCATATGGGTTATAATTAGGAGCATTTTCTGTCATATATTCTACGTGACTTTTATTTCTTATTCCCCATGAATAATCGCTTAAATTAATATTGTGAGACAAAGCTTCTTCAATTTGTTTGTCAGTTGATCCATTTGTTTTACTTGTAGCATAATAATCGATCACATTATCATTATTGTTAAATTTGTTGCAAATTTTTATTGCATCTTCATGATTTGATCCAGTTTTTCTTAAATTATTATAACCGTTTGCCGGAACATTTTTTTGTATTGCATCAAGACAATTTTCATGTGTTACTAAATTAGGATTGTGTATTTTCATTAAGTAATATCTTCTGCTATTAATACCTTTTTGTATTGCATCAAAAGCTTCTGGCTCAGTTGCTCCTGATCTTTTTATTTGAACATAATCATTTACATTTGCATTATATTGATTAAGTTTATTATCAAGATCAAGAACATCCTGATGGGAATCACTTTGTTTTCTTAGTTCACCATAATTATATAAATCAATGCCTTTATTAGATGCATCAATAATTTCTTTATGACTTGCCCCAGAAATTTTAGCTTGTCCATATTCATATGGATCTAATTTTAATTT
>Ga0164296_1000701_pt1 | contig 38633 bp, 32 predicted proteins | sample GEODES057metaG_FD_113533 | JGI IMG/M metagenome (GOLD analysis project Ga0164296, IMG submission 113533) | Dystrophic lake water microbial communities from Trout Bog Lake, Wisconsin, USA - GEODES057 metaG | ecosystem: Environmental > Aquatic > Freshwater > Lake | place: USA: Trout Bog Lake...
ATTCTTTGACAAACCGCGAACGCGGAGCACGCGCATGAAACTTCGTCGCCCCCCCGCCCCTGGCTCAGCTGACACAAAAAAACACCACGTTGGTCGCAGCATCTTGGTCGGGCTGCTCATCGTGGTGGCATCGCTTTTGGTGGTCGTCAGCGTTGTGGGAATCTGGCTCAACACCGTAGCGTTTGATAATCCAACGTGGCGTTCAACGAGTCGTCAGATGATTCAAAACCCTGCGATCCAACATGAGGTATCGCAGTATCTGGTGGGTCAGCTCTACGACTCCAATGTCACCCAAAGCGAGATCAATAAGGCGCTTCCCCCCGCCCTTCAGCAGTTCTCCCCCGCGGTGACCAATGGTTTGCGTCAATTTGCCGTCCAGGCGGGCGAACGACTGCTCGGACAGCCCAATGTGCAAGATCTCTGGGTAGCGGCAAACGACAAGGCGCATGCAGAGCTTGTCAATCTCATTGAGAATAAGTCGACGTTCACGAAGGTCGATAACGGCAAGGTGGTGCTCGATCTCCATGATGTGCTCCTGAATGTCGCCAACCAAGCAGGCATTGGCGCAGCGGCGCAGCGGCTGTTGCCCGCCAACGCGGGGTATCTGACAGTGATGAGTTCATCGGAGCTCTCCTCAGTGCAATCGGCAACACGAATCATTCACGCTGTCGCACTGTGGGTCCCATTGTTGGTCATCGTGCTCTTCGCACTCGCAATCTGGTTCGCACGAGGCTTTCGCAGGCGCGCACTTCTCTGGTCGGCAATCGGTGTGCTGCTCGCCGCCGGCGCGCTCATGCTGGTACGTCAAGAACTTGGCACGAAGATCATCGACGCGCTCGCGAGCGATGTCGCGGTGCGGCCCGCGCTCATTGAGGCGTGGTTCATCGGCACGCAGGTGCTTGGCACCATCAATCAGACCCTCATGATTGCGGCAATCATCGTGATTGTGGGCGTCTGGCTGGCCGGTGCAGGACGTTTCTCGACCGCAACACGGCACGGTCTTGCCCCATGGATCATGAATCCCTTTTCTGCGTTCGGTATTCCGGCCGCGATTTTGGTCATTCTCGCAATCTGGGGACCACTCCCTGTCTTTCAAAAGCTGATCCCGATGATCATCATCGTGGTCCTCAGCGCGGTCGGCATCGAGGCGCTCCGTCGGCTGACTCTGACCGAACACTCCGCCCGCTAACACTCACCCCTTCCCGCACTGCGCGTCGGTGCGGGGAGGGGCTACCACCCCGGTCCGAGTAACTCGGGCACATCGAGCGCGGCGACCATGTCGATCAGCGTTAGGGTCCCAAAGAATTCCCGGACTGCATCTGTGTCACCACCAGCCGCGGCCCACACCATCTTGTGCATCTCATGGATACGGCCCCGCACGCGTTGTTGCACCACCTCATCACGGATTGCGGCGGCATTGGCCTGCACCACCATATGCGCGAGCACCGGTTCCTCGGTCACCGCGCGATAGGCGGCGAGCATGGCAGGCAGTCGCATATGCGCCGCAGCGGGTTGCGCCACAACAAGCGCCTCGGAAAGCCGGTCAAACAGCTCGTCGATGACTGCCAAAAATAACGCATCTTTCCCGCCGAAAAGGCGAATGACATAGGGCTGCGATACCCCTGCCGCGCGCGCGATTTCATCTGTACTCGCGCCGTCGCGGCCCAACCGCGCAAAGACGGGAAGGGCTGCGCGCACGATCGACTCGCGGCGTGCGTTGCCAGACATGCGTCGGGAAGGGCTCATGACCAAAAGTTATCATTGGATGCCTTCTTAATCCGCATGTGCGGGTACTCACACCTCACGCCCCAGCATTGCCGATAGATTGTCGGTAATCACGACGGGTCATCGGGAGGCCATCATCACTCGCTCAACGTACATCACCCCACTGGCCGAGCTTCTGGTCGGGCATGGCGCGAATGTCCAGCCAGGACAAGTGGTTGGCGTCTCCTCAAGCCCCGGCAAAGAGGAACTTGCGCGTGCAATCGCCGATGCCGCCTATCGCCGGGGGGCCAAATACGTCGATGTGGTCTCTTTCGACCCGTATGTCAAACATTCACGCTTGCTCCATGCCGCCGAGGACACCTTGGGTTGGGTCCCGCCGTGGCTGGGTCAACGGATGCTCGATCTTGGCGATCTGCGCTCGGCAAACATCTCGCTCAGCGGACCTCCCGCCCCAGGGCTCATGGATGACATCGATCCCGCAATTGCGGGCAAGGATCGTTTGCCGCAAATTCCCGAGAGCCTCCAAATGGTGCACGCGGGTTATCTCAACTGGACCGTTGGCCCCGGCCCGACGCCAGCATGGGCTGCACTGGTCTACCCAGACCTCTCGCCAGATGCCGCGTACGACAAACTCTGGCAGGAGTTGGCGCACATCTTGCGTCTTGACGAACCCGACCCCGTGACCGCATGGAAGACGCGCAGCGCCGATCTCATGGCGCGCGCAGCCACCCTGACGTCGATGCAACTCGATGCATTGCGCTTTCGTGGACCAGGCACCGATCTCACAGTTGGCCTACTTCCAGGATCGCTCTGGATCGCTGCGGCGATGACGACTGCTGATGGGATTCCTTTTGCTCCGAACCTCCCCTCGGAGGAGGTGTTTACGACCCCTGATCCAACGCGCACAGAAGGGTATGTGCGGGCCACGCGGCCGCTTGATGTCGCCGGGACCGTCATTCGGGGGCTGACTGCGAAATTCACCGGTGGTCGTATTCATGACATCCAGGCCGATAGCGGAGCCGACATTCTCGCCGCTCGCTGTGCAATGGATGAGGGTGCGTCGCGTTTGGGTGAGGTCGCACTTGTTGATGGCAGCGGGCGCATTGGACCCTTGGGAACGGTGTTCTACGACACCTTGCTCGATGAGAATGCCGCAAGTCATATTGCCGTGGGCGCCGCGTACCCGGATGCTGTCGATGCTGAGGGGCAAAAGGCAATGAACCATTCGACGATCCACATTGATTTTATGATTGGCGCCCCCGATGTCGATGTCCTCGGAATTACTGCCACCGGATCGGAATTCCCCGTATTGATCGGCGGAGAATGGAAGGTGTAGGCGGGGTATCCACCCCAACCGGTCGCGCGCGAGACCGCCACCATTCGCGAGACGCCGCCACTGTCGTTCGTCGTGCCCATGGGCGACTGACATTGCGTCTACCGCGTTGGGCGCCTGCTCAAAGGTCAAGGGATCTCTGATCATGGGTGGGGTCGCTCAGCGCAATGGATCCTGCGATGATCGACTGGATGACCCAACGGAAATCGCTTCGTCTGACCGGCGCCTGTGCGACCATCGGCTGCGTGTTCGGTGCACTTGTCATCGCAAGTGGTGCACATGCCGCGCAACACCGACCAGTCGGGGCGCTCTACGTCCAGACGAATGACCATTCCCACAACGAGATCCTTGTCTACGACCGCGCGAGCGACGGGCGGCTGACATATCACACGCGAGTTGCAACCGGTGGAGTCGGTGGGGTCGTCGTCGGTGGCTCGGGTGCGCCATTGGCTGCGCAAGGTTCACTCATCACCGCCAATGACGGACAGGTCCTGCTTGCCGCCAATGCGGGCAGCAACTCCATCTCCGTATTTGCGATCCGCGGAAATCAGCTGCGACGCACGCAGATTCTCGGGTCGGGTGGGACATTCCCCGTCAGTATTGCGGCGCATGGTGACCTCGTTGCCGTATTGAATGCAGGCGGCACGGGAACGGTTGCTGAATTTCGGATGCATCACGCGTTCTTGCAACCGGTCGCCGATGGTACCCGGTCACTCGGGCTTGCGAATACCACCCCGCCCTCCGGCCGCACAAGCCCAAGCGAGATCGGCTTCGGTCCCGACGGACGCATGCTCGTGGTGACCGCCAAATCGTCACTGCAGAGTGGAATCGTGGTGTTCCCTGTCGGTCGCAATGGGCACCTCGCGGCTGCACCAGTCGTGACGACATCGACCACGCCGATCCCCTATGCGTTTACCTTTTCTCCACAGGGCACGCTCATCGTCGGTGAGGCCGCAGACAGCGCAATCTCCACGTATCGCATCTCATCCACGGGCGCCCTCATCGCAATAGGATCGGTCACCGACGGTCAACATTCGCTGTGCTGGACGGCGAGCACGAATCGATTCACATTTGCCTCCAATGCGGGTTCAGGCAATATCAGCGCCATCCGAATCGACGCGACACAGACTCCGCAGCTGCTCGGGGTCGTTGCAACGGTCGGAGCCGCAGGACCGACTGATCTTGTGACCACCGCGAACGGCCGTTTCCTGTACGCCGAGGACGGCGTTCTCGGGACGATCAGCGCCTTTTCAATTCAATCGAATGGCTCGCTCACTCCACGAGGCGGGATCACCGGCCTGCCCGTGCCACCCAATGCGATTGAAGGGATCGCGACCAGCGACACGCCGATGGCACACGCCCGAGAGCGCTGATAGCGTCAGGATCGTCCAACTGAACGATCCCTGTGAGTGTGACAATGACCCGTGACTGGCCACGACTGCCCGAGTTTCGCGACTGGCAGGAGACATGCGACACCCTGCATGGCCACACGCAAATACTCGGCAAAATGAGTGCCGCTCTCGCCCCAAAAGAGGCGAGTTTTGGGCATCTTGCACTCCGCCTGACCGCGCGCGGCTGGGAGACACGCCCGCTTCCCTACCCTGACGACACAGGCTGTTTCGTCGTGGCGCTCGACCTGCGTACCCACGAAGCGGTCGTTGAACACTCCACTGGCCACGAGGATCGCATCTCACTCACCCCGCATCGCTCGGTGGGCGCCGTCACGCGGGATCTGCTCGCTGCGATTCGCGCTCGCTTGGGAGCAGACATCCCATTCGACCCCACCCCCAACGAGGTGCCCTGGGATACCCCGCTCGACGCCGACGACGACCATGCCACCTACGATACCGACGCGATTTCCACCTATTTTTTTGCGGCCACCCGCGCGACAATTGCACTCGAGCGTGTGCGCGCCGGTCACCCCGGACACACGAGCCCAGTCAACGCTTGGTGGGGTTCCTTCGACGTGGCAGTCTCGCTCGTGATGGCAGCAACAGACACTCGCCCATTCGAACGTGAAGTCGCGGTTGGGTGGTGGCCGGGTGATACCAAGTACCCGCACCCCGCCTTCTATGGATATGTCAGCCCGGCGATCGACGGTCTCGCCGATGCTGATCTCGGGGTCCGTCTGGGTCGCTGGGAGCCACGCCTTGGCGAATTCATCCTCGATGTGGCAGATCTCCGCGTCGAGGAAAATCCGTCCGGTGCAGTGGCGGATTTTGTGGATGCAATTTGCCGCCTGGCGCAGATGGATTAATGGGTCGCATGTTGCCGCAGGTGACTGCGCATCAAGATGCGTGCATAACGAATCACTGAGCGCGCCCGGCAGGATTCGAACCTGCGACCCACAGATTAGAAGTCTGTCGCTCTGTCCAGCTGAGCTACGGGCGCGTACATGGCCAACTTACCGAAGTCGACGCGTCGACTCACGCCGGCATCTGTGAGATCGCGTATCGGTACCACAACGACGAAGGGGCCCCGTGAGGGGCCCCTTCGCAGATCTCACAACTCCACGCGCAGCGCACGTGGATGAGAAATCAGTCTTCGCCCAAGAACTTGCGGACGTCGAGGTTGTGCTCTTCCATGATCTTGCGGAAGGTTTCCTTCATCTCTTCTGGGTAGTCCGGAAGGCCACCCTCGTCGAGGACCTGCTGCGCGCGAGCGCGAATGTTTGGACCGAAGTCCCAGTCATCGTCGTTCATCAAGCGGGTGACCTCACGTGCGGGCCACGACACGACGCCTGGATCACGGTGGAAGCGACCGGCGATCTCGTCGATCTCCTCGAAACGACCAGCGATCGGTGCCTGCTCCTGGATCATGCCGACTTCCTTCAACGCAGCGTCGACCTGTGGGTCTGGCTCGTATGGGGTGCCGTATGCGTCCTTGTGGAACAACTTGTTGAACTTCAGGCGGACACGCTGTCCACCACCGTGCGACTCTTCAAGCGGGTAACCAATTGCGTGGCCCCATGTGAGCTTGAGGTTTGGCGGAAGACCGAAGGCCTTCTCAATACCGCCCGGCTTACGACCGAAGGCGATAAGAATCGAGTAGACGTCGAGCGATACGCCGGCGAGCATCGACTGCGCGACAGCCTGACCACTTTCAAAACGCAGCAATTGGTCGGTGCGCTCAGTTGGGAAGCTCATCAGACGCGGAACGGTCTGCGTCATGGTGAACTCGTAGTTCCAACCGTGGTACTTGGTCAAAGCACCTGACAGCGAGAGGGTCGACAGACCATCGTTGGCACGGCCGTACCATGCGTTCAGGTTCGTCAACCAGAAAATCAGGTGCGATGACTGGTTAATGATCTGCACGTTAAAGCCGGAAACGCACTCCTCGATCTCGTCCCAAAGCTCACAAGTGTCCTTGTTGACGACGATCGCCTCAGTGGCGTTGATGTTTCCCTGGCACGATGCGAGGCGACCCGCCTGCAACATCGTTTGAATCTTCCAATCCTCAACCGTTCTGTCCGGGTCGTAATACCGGATGCTTCGACGGTCCCCGATCGCCTTCAGTGTCGGCGTTTGCGGGATGTCAGCAGCGCTAATTGACACGCGTCCCCCCTGGTCCTTCTTCGTTGGATCCAACAAAAAAAATCGCAGCGAATCGGCCGTAGCACGTCGCACAGCGACCGCCGTTCGCCAAGATACAGCTAGCGGGAGACATCCTACATACACAGCAGATGAGTTTGTGACCCCTGCAACGCACGAAGTCCCACCCTCGCCCGATCCAAATCGCTAGGATTGCGCTCATGCCAAGTCTCTTATTTATCACCGTCGCAACCGACCAAGTTCTCAACAAAGAGGGCAAGGTTCGGTTCCCCGGCTCAGAACGAGCCGCTGAAAAACTGCAGGAAGCCGGTTGGGATGTCACCGTGATCGAGCCGAAGTGGCCCGACGCGCTCCAATCAGCCAACGATATGAACCCGGACGCGATTCTTGTGTCCTGCTATAAGGCCACGCCCCGTTCGCGTGATGCGGCCTCGATGCTCTCGCGCATGCAAGAGCGTCCTGTCTACACCGTCGGCGTGCTCCAAAGCGACGACGCATTTCGCACCATGGCCCCGTCGGTCGGCGTGCTCAAGGGCGTTGGGGAGCTTCCCACCCCTTAGTTGACATCAGGGCCCTGGCCCTCGTCAAGCACCGCATAGGTTGCACCGTCCCCACCCTCATTGGGTGGGGCGGGCACAACCTTGTCGACGAGTGGATGGCGCGTCAGCTCGGCACGTATCGCAGACCGAAGCGCCCCGGTCCCATGACCGTGAATCACCAGGATGTATGGTCTGCCGGCAACGGCCCCATCATCAACGGCGCTGCGCACGCGCGCGCATGCCTCCTCGGCACGTTGACCGCGGACATCGAGCTGTGATGGAGCTGCCATCACGTCCGGTCGCGCCTCGGGAATCCTGCGCGCCGACGGGGCCACCGCCTCTGGGCGACCCCGGGCATCGATTTCCAGACGATCAATTGGGAGTCGGAGCCGGGCACGATCACCCTGGATAACGGCAACTGCGCCCTCGAGAGCCACAATGACTCCGCGGATGCCCATACGAGGTTCACGCACTGCATCACCGATCTGCAAAACCTCGTGTCGCGACGGTAGGTCGGGTCGCTCGAGGGCTGCCGAGGCGCGCCGTGCGGCATCCGCTGCGTGCGACAGGCGTCGATCTCGTCGTCGCGCTGCATCGAGTGGGCCAGTCGATTGCGCTTGCGTGATGCGCATTGCCTCCTCGCGACGGGCCGCACGGATCTCATCACGCAATTGACGAAGCTCGGCAGTAGCTTCGGCGAGGTCCCGACGCGCGGCTGCGCGCACCTCTTCGCGATCCGCATCGAGACGGGCACGATTCCTGGTGATTTGTGCAGCCAAATCATCCTGAAGCCGCGCAACCTCTCGACGACCATGCTCTGCCTCGTCACGCAGGCGTCTCGCCTCATCACGGTCCGACTCCGCCGCACGCTGTGCGTCAGCTGCAGCGCGCACGAGCGCATCCGCCTGTACCCGCACGGGGGACATCGCGGCACGGGCGCCGGCGATCACCGATTCGGGAAGCCCCAGTGATTCGGCGATATCGAGCGCGTGCGACGCCCCGTAGCGCCCGCGTGTGATGGTGTAGCGCGGCTGATGGGTGTCCGGATCAATCGCCACGGCGGCGTTGTCCGCGCCGGGAAATTGCACTGCCCACTCCTTCAACGCACCGAGGTGAGTGGTCACGAGAACCCGGGCCCCGGCATCCACGAGTCGTTCGAGAATCGCTTGGGCGAGCGGGCCCCCCTCATCCGGGTCGGTCCCGGCCGCGATCTCGTCAAGGAGCACCACCGACCGCGGTCCCGCGAGGGCAATGATTTGCGAAAGACGTCGCACGTGTGCCGAAAAGGTCGACAGACTCAGTGCGATTGATTGGTCATCCCCGATATCCACGAGGATTTGATCCACGACCGGTAGTCGCGCGTCGCGTGCAGGAACACGCATTCCGCATTGGGACACAATCATCAACAAACCAAGCGTTTTGAGTGCGACCGTTTTTCCGCCAGTGTTCGGCCCACTGATCACCAGTGCCCGCACACCACCGAGATCCAGATCGATCGGTACCGCGTGTGCGGGATCCAGCAAGGGGTGGCGTGCGCCAACAAGCAGGGGATCATCTGCGGTTTCGACGACACATCCGCGCCACTGATGTGAAAGGCGGGCACAGGCAAGGGTCACATCGTGTGCCGCGAGGGCCTCAATCGCGCTGGTGAGCTCGCCTGCGATCGTCGCCACCCGACTCGAGAGCTCAACGATGATCCGCTCAATCTCACCGGCCTCAACTGCCTCTGCTTCGCGCAGACGATTGTGGGCGTCAAGGAGCTCAAGGGGTTCAATAAATAAGGTGTTGCCCGATGCGGAACGATCGTGCACGATCCCGGGCACCGCAGAGCGCGAACTCGCCTTCACGGCAAGGACAGGTCGGCCACCACGCTCGGTCGTAAAGGATTCTTGGAGATGGAACGCAAGGCGTCCTGCAACGCGCCGCAGGGTGGTTGCGGCCTCAGCCCGGGCCTGTGACACCTGGCGCCGGGCATTGGCGAGCTCAGGCGTTGCGTCATCGCGCACACCACCACGGCGATCGAGAGTCCGGTCCAAGACCGTCGTCAGCGCACCCAATGGGAGTGTCGAGATCCCCACGCGCAAACGTTCCGCCAAATGGGGTGCGATATCGGACTGCGCAAGGACTTGAGCGCGCACCTCGATCGCGACCCCGATGGTCAGATCAATCCGCTCAAGTGTGGGAATGTCGCAGAGCCCACCTCGTGCCGCATAGTGAATCTGTCGTCGCACATCGTGGGCACCGGCCGGTCCGGAGATTGCTGCCTCCTCGAGGCGAAATGCCTCCTCAACTTCGTCCCGGCGGCGCGCGACATCGGCAGGGCTCACCGACGGCACAAGCTGCCGCGCGAGGTCAGCACCCCCATCGAAACTACTCAGCAGCGCGAGTCGCTCTTGAATGAGCGCAAACTCAAGCAGTTCCACGCTGCGGGTATCCATGACAAAGTCCGATGACATCGTCGTCGCCCGCTAGAGTCGCGTCATGGAATTAGTGGGGCTCATCATTGTTGGGATTTTGATTTTTTCCGCGTTACTCATCGCGTGCATGATGCTCGGGGGAACGTGGCTTGGAACGAAGATCTTCCCGGAGCCCGAGACCTCTCAGGAGCCTTCGCTCGTTCCTGCGGTGCACGAGCACACGGCTGAGGTACCCACCCCGAGCTCATGATGCGCGGACTCTGCGCACGACGCTGAGCGCAAACAGCTCATCGGGGTCTGTGTGCCACTCACACACCTCAAGCCCCGACTCACCCACGATCGTATCGAACTGCGATCGCAAGAATTTCCCGCATATCTCGGTCAGGATCTCCTCCCCGACCCCAATCGTGATGTCGCACGCAAGCGCTCCAAGGCGCACAACGATCTCGGTGTCGGCGCGAAGACGCATTTCCACCCGATGCAACTCGGGGACCCACCGCGCAATATGCCGAAATACATCGACAGGGAAGTCTGCATCGAGTTCCCGATTCATCACTCGCAGGACATTGCGATTGAACTGTGCCGTCACACCGGCGGCATCGTCATAGGCCCGTCGTGTGCGCTCCGGGTCAGTTGCCGGATCAACCCCGATGAGTGCGACATCCTCTGGCCCGAGTAGTGCAGCAATCTCATTCAGAAAACCTCGCCGATCACCGGGAGCAATGTTGCCGAAGGTCCCGCCAAGAAATGCCACCAGACGGCCGCCGCCCGATGCGGGGGGTGGCACCACACTCAGTTGCCGCATGAAATCGGCGGCGATCGCGTCAATGGTGAGGCCAGGGTAGTCGGCACACAGGTCAATTGACGCTCGCCGCAATGCTGATGCAGCGACATCCAGCGGGATGTAGTGCATCGATGGACCATACGCACCAATTGCATCAAGAAGGACGCGGGTCTTTGGGGAGGCGCCTGCCCCAATCTCAACCAGCTCAGTGGGGTGATAGCGATCAACGATGCCCGGCAGGCATCCGCGCATGATTGCAATCTCGGTGCGCGCGGGGTAGTACTCGGGCAGCTCGGTGATCTGGTCATACAACGCACAACCCGCGTCGTCATAGAAATACTTGGACGAAATCCAGCGGGGAGCGCGAAGGAGTCCTTCGCGGGCATCATCGCGTAGTTGCGCGTGGGGGTTCGTGGCATCGGTATGCACCAGAAGACGCCAGCGCGCGTCGCCGGTCACGACCTTCATCATCACGCCACGACCCCGGAGCTCGTCACTCTCGTCACCGCAGATGCGGGAAGGGCAGTCCAGCCAGGATGCGCATCAAGGGGTTCTGATGCGACCATGCACCCATCCTCGAGCACGCAGAAGTACAAGGAGTCACAGGGCATCCCATCAGAGAGACGTGAGACCGCAAGCTCTGTACCGTCACTCACGATCACACACAGGGCCGATCCCGGGGCAATCTGCACCACATCTTCCAGCGTTTCGGCAAGGGCATCGACAAGGCTCGGTGTGCTCCGCGCCCGCGCGATTGCCAATAACAGCAGCGTCTCTGAGTCGCTTTGCCCGGAGAGTTGCGCAGAAAGATCGTCGGGGAGCATGCCGCGAAGCTCGGCGGCATGATGATGAAAGTTGGCAAGAAAACCATTGTGTGAGGCGAGGTATCCGTCGGCACTGACCGGCTGAGTACTGGCGAGTCCCCCCGGGATCCCCGGGGTGCCATTACGAACTGCCCCAACAAACGCCGTTGAGACCGTCGCCTGCGCAAACGTCACAAGATCACTATCGGCCCAAATCGGGAGCTCGCGTCGATAGCGTGCTGGGGGTCCACCATTGGCGGGATACCAGCCCACACCGAACCCATCCGCACAGATACTTCCGCGCAGCAGCTCCCGTGCCGCCCAACTTTGGGTGATGAGTGAATGGGGTGGCGTGGAGATCGCGTCCGCCAAGGGTCGCGGCGCACCAATCCAGGCAAGGTGGCGACACATTTCTTATGCGTCCTCGGTGGTGTCCCAGACGACCCGCACACCGGAGAAGATATGGCGCCGCTGGGGAAGATCCCAGTTACGAAATGTCGTCGTGGCAACGTGGGATTGGGTCGCCCACGAGCCACCTCGCAGGACCTGATACCCCCGATCAAAAAACACCTCTGCATATTCGGCGTAGGGATATGCAACGAATCCGGGGTACCCAGTGAAGGTGCTTGCGGTCCACTCCCAGACATCACCAAGCATTGCCCGCGCACCGATCTCGCTGGTTGTCTGAAGTGCGCCACAGGCGACGGGGCCATCAAAGCGCAGGCCCACATTCGCATCGTCACTCACACTGCCGCGCGCAGCCCACTCCCACTCAGCCTCTGTCGGCAGCCGACCACCCACCCATGCCGCATACGCTTCCGCTTCAAAGTACGACACATTGCAGACCGGCGCAGCATCAATCACCGGACATGTGCCCGTGAGATGGCGCACCCACCACTCTCCATCCTGAGCGCGGTGCCAATACGCCGGATGCGCGACCTGCTCCTCGCATCGCCACTGCCACCCTGCAGGACTCCAGAGCGCCGGGTTCTCATATCCGCCCGCAGCCACAAAGGCTTTCCACTCACCACAACTCACCGGGTCACGCGCAATCAGGTAACTCGCAAGGCGCACCGTATGACATGGGCGCTCGCAGTCGTAGGAAAATTCTTCGCCGTGGGCACCGAGTGCGATCTCGCCTCCAGAAACCACAATGCGGTCCGGGGCCACAGGCACACCGACCACATGCGCGTCCGCTGCAGCCATGGCGAGATCGGGCCGCATCACCCCTGCCAAGACAAGCTCTTGCACCATCGTCTCTGCATGTTGGGCTTCATGCGCGGCGATCAAGCCAAAGACAAATCCATTCTCCGACAATCCTGGATCACACGAAGCAGCTCGCATCCCATCCATGACCTGCTGGGTGCGTGCGCGCGTCTGGTCGAGATACTCCTGTGCCTCCCTGGGCCCAAGGATTTCGATCGCGGTGCGCACCGGACGAGGGGTCTCGATCGCATCGTATGCCGCCTGTAACTCGGGATACTGAGGATCTCCTCCACCGAGCGCACACCAGACCCAGAGTTCCTCGTAGGCGGCGATGTGACCGATGTCCCAGACCGGAGGACTGACAAACTTACGCGGGGCTGCACGCATCTGATCATCGGTGAGCCCGTCGATCAGACGGGATGTGATCTCCCGCACCCGGGTTAAGCGCTGCGCGATTGCGCTTTCAGTCGCCTCATCAACATGCATCGTGACGAACTTTACTGTTCCAGTTTTCACGGAGAGCCAACGATAGCCAACTACCGCGTCCGGGTTGCGCTCATGAGCCATGACAAGGCAGCTGCGCGACGCCGTTCGAGTTGTTCAATGGTGGCTTCGCCAATACGCCCAATTCCGACGCGACGATTGAGTTCGGAATTGATGTGCGCGTGCGTCATATCGACGATGCGGGACAATTCGGTGACAGCTGTCGCGTTGGCATCACGCAACATCTGGCGCTGTGCACGCGGCGAGCGGGTTGGTTGCGCTGAGTCGTCTAAATCTGCAGGCCCACTCCGTGGGACTGGTGCAAATTCCAAGAGCAATTCATCATCTTCGTCGGGCTCCGGTCGTGCAGCGATCCCATCAAAATCGGTCTCATCAAGTGGCGCCGCACCGACCGCCCTCGACGCAAGCGGCGCAAAGAGCGACAGCTGCAATTCTGGCGCCGTCCGCTCCAATTCGATCGCCCCCTCATGCCCGGCATCGGGCAGAAGGTTGCCGTCCTCGTCGCGGCGACGCAGGCTGTGACGGCGCTGTTCGGCAATCGTGAATGCATGTCGACGCAATCTGGGGTCATCGGGAATAAACATGAACGCTGGTTGCGCCCCCAGCCCACGCGTCCAGCGCACCAATCGACCAACCGCCTGGCGAAAAAACAGTTCCGTCGTGGTGGTGGTCGCAAACACCCCCACGCGCAGACGTGGGATATCCACACCCTCTGAGACCATCCGCACGGCGACAATCCACGGATCATCACTGTGTGCAAACGCAGCAATATGACGGGATGCCGCAGCATCCTCTGAGACGGCAACGACCGGTTGCACCCCACACCGCGAGCGCAAGATCGCGGCAATTCCCCGTGCGTGATCCTGATCGGTCGCAATCACAAGGCCTGCTGCGGCGGGATGGGTTCGGCGAATATCCATCAGCGATGCATGGGCGCGATCAATGACCTCTGCGATCCAGTCACCCTCAATGGAAAGTGCAGTCCGCAAGCGCTGCGCCCCTGCGGTCGCATCGAGGTTGTCGGCGAATGACGCCTCGGTGTGGGTTCCATCACTTGCAATCCACTCCATCTCGCCATCGATACGAGGGAAACGCACCGGGCGCACCACACCCCCATCGCGCAGCGCATCCCCATATCCATATTCAATATCGGGACATGCAAGCCCATCGCTGTCGTAGCGCACAAAGGGAATGGCGCGCGTATCAGAGCGAAACGGTGTTCCCGAGAGGCTCAATCTCAGTGCGGCACCACTGCAGGCAAGATGAATCGCGTGTCCCCAGGCTTGCTCATCGCCTGCGTGGTGCACCTCATCCAAAACGACAATTGCATCATCGGCAAGGCGCGCAAGCTCACCTGCAGATTGCGACACCTGCTGATAGGTCGTCACGAGTCCATGAACATCGGCGGGAAGTCGTGGGTTCTGCGCAGTCCACCCTGTTTCCAGATGCAGATCGAGATGCTCGGCCGCCTCCGCCCACTGGCGTTTGAGGTGTTGGGTTGGGGCAACGATGATGATGCGACGACCAGGTTCCTTGGCAAGACGAATCCTGACGGCTGCAAGCGCAAATGTGGTTTTCCCGGACCCAGGTGTCGCGACCGCCAGAAAATCGGTGCCACCGGCAGCGTCAAGTGCGTCAAGGGCGCGTTTTTGCCAGCGCCGAAGGCGAAGAGATCGGGCCATAAGAAAAGGGCGCGCAGACTACCTGCGGCGGCGGACCTGCCGTGCGCCGTGACTCACTCGGCCCGCCAACCGCACGACAATGTCATGCGTGATGCGCTCGTCGTTGTCTTAATCGCGCGGTGCTTCGCGCCCACAACTGGGGCAGCGCCAGACGGGAAATACCTCATCCTGAGGAATAGCCCGACCGGTCGAGATATCGTGCGTCCGCATTGCCCGCGTCGACGGATACGTGCGGGTTCCGCAACGTTCGCAATCGGGGGCTGTGTCGATGTGAGTTGATTCAGTTCCCATGATTCGTAGGGTAACACTCCGCGCCAAGCGTGGTCCAACCAGCCGGTCACATTCGCGTCACATCACCGGATGCTGAGGCGGGGTTGCGCCCTCGAGGTCCGCGGTGATGCGCCCCTCGGCAACCGCTGCACACAATCGGGCGTAGTCACGCGCATTCAGATCCGCGTACTGACACGCAAATTCAGTCATCGCCTCATCGAGCCGCGCACTGCGGCCGACATACGCTGCGAGCGCAATCCGGTCACCCGATCGCGCGTGTGCTCGTGCAAGCGTCCAGCCACACAAATCGGCATATGCCATAAACCGCATCGGGTCCATCTGCGCGACATCTGCCGATCCCTTCCAATCGCGCAACTGGCGCCAATAAAAATCACGCGCGATGCCATCGACATCTCCCGCCTCGCGCTGCCAACCTAAAAAGATATCGCTGACCGCCTGCATCGTGCGTTGCCCGGCAATCACGCGTTCACCGTGGTTGGCGTACATGCTGGTCCCGAGGAATGGCTCGAGAACAGATGCTTGGGCCTCTTTCACCTGCAGGAACAGTGGATCGGAGTCATCTGCACCCAAAAGCAATGCAATGAAACAACGGGTCCCCACGCTGCCCACGCCAACGACTTTGCGCGCCACATCGACAAGGCGGTACTGCTCAAGCAGATACCGGCGGTCGGGTTGCAATGTCTGCCGATAGCCCTGCAGCATCAGATGGGTCCAATCCGACAGGTCATCCATATCGACCAAATCCGCGAGCGGCACCACGCGGGGGGGGTCAGGCGTAATGCGCAATTGCCCATCGACGCGATGGGTCATGCGGGAGAGTGCGTGCATGGAGTCTTTGGTGCGCGCTTTTTTGAGCACGCGCTCCGCTCGTCCGATCACCATCTCGTGAAGATCCCGCCCGATCCCCGCTCGGGCATCTGAAAGATAGGACTCAGTGTCGAGGCGCGCGTACCAGACCTCAAGATTCGATTTCCCCGCAAAATCATTCATTGCGTGACGATACGCATGCACTACCCGGGCCACGATGGTGGTGCGTTCGCGGGCGGGAATCCCTTGATCACGACATGCGATCTCAAAGCTCACCACAAGACGTTTCAGATCCCATTCCCATGGACCAGGGTGCGTCTCATCAAAATCATTGATGTCGAAGATGAGCCGGCGCTCTGGGGACCCGAATACCCCAAAATTGGAGAGGTGCGCGTCCCCGCACAACTGGACCGTAATTCCCGAATTGGGGGTGTGCTGCAGATCGGATGCCATCACAGCGGCAGCGCCACGAAAGAAGGCAAACTCCGACGCGATCATGCGCCCGTATCTGATCGGGACGAGCTCCGGGACCCGGGACAGCGCCTGCTGTGCGAGCAGTGCGACAGGATCGCGATGAGCGGTATCTATTCGTAGCTCGCTGTGGCGCGTCCGTGGGACCGCAGCGCGCGCCGCCTTACCGGATGCACGTCGTGCATCTCGCGACGGATGTGCGACCGCGGATGGCGAGGCGAGTCTGCGTTGACGCGGTGCGCTCGCTCCGGGATTCAGCCCGACGGCGGCAACGGTCATCGGCGTATGCCGGGACGCACGCCGGGTATTCGCGCCGTTGGGAAGGTGTTCGGACTCACGCATGCAGGTTCCCCTTGCGCACACAACATCCTCATATTGCGGTGCAAGCGTACTCCATGCACGGCGTCGATCCTGTGCCACATGATCACGTCGCCCTGGTCACGCGGCCTATGATGCGAATCCGTGCCACCACTCGCCCCCACGCATTCCGAGACCTCCCGCGATCGCTACAAATGGGTCGCGCTCTCGAATACGACACTGGGAATGTTTATGGCGACATTGGATGCGTCGATCGTCATCATTTCCATGCCGGCGATCTTTCGCGGGATTCACCTTGACCCGTTGCGTGCCGCCAACATCACCTACCTGTTGTGGATGGTGTTGGGGTACTTGCTGGTGTCGGCAATCTTGGTGGTGCCGGTGGGGCGTCTCGGCGACATCTACGGCCGTGTGCGCATTTACAACATGGGCTTTGCCATCTTCACACTCGCATCCCTTGCCCTCTCACTCGATCCCTTCATCGGCGCCGCAGGGGCGTGGTGGCTGATTATCGGCCGCATGATTCAAGCCCTCGGCGGATCCGTGCTGATGTCGAATTCGGCGGCGATTCTGACCGATGCATTTCCACTCTCGCAGCGTGGCATGGCGCTCGGGATGAACCAGATCGCTGGACTCTCGGGGCAATTTCTCGGATTGCTTGCGGGTGGGCTGCTTGTCACCATTGATTGGCGCGCGGTCTTCTGGGTGAATGTGCCGATCGGAATCGTGGGAACGGTGTGGTCCTATCGCAGCCTGCACGAAGTCGGCACGCGCACGCGCACACCAATTGACTGGCTCGGGACATTCTCGTTTACCGCGGGCATGGCGCTCGTGCTGGTGGCGATCACCAGCGGCATCCAGCCCTACCACCACAACCCCACCGGCTGGTCGAATCCGCTCGTGCTGGGGGAATTAATTGCAGGGCTCGCAATCCTCGTCGCCTTCTGTGTCATTGAACTGCGAGTGCCGGCGCCAATGGTGCGGCTGGGGCTCTTTCGCATCCGGGCCTTCGCCGCCGGAAACATTGCGGCCTTTATGGTCTCGCTCGCTCGAGGTGGGCTGCAGTTCATGCTGATCATCTGGCTCCAAGGAATTTGGCTCCCCTTGCACGGGTATTCCTTTGCGCAGACTCCCCTTTGGGCAAGTATTTATCTGCTCCCGTTGACCGTTGGGTTCCTCATCGCCGGTCCGCTGTGCGGCCACCTCGGGGATCTCTATGGGGTGCGCCCCTTCGCGACGACCGGCTTAGTGATTGTCGCCGTAAGCTTTGTCGGCCTGCTGGTCATGCCGGTCAATTTCAACTACTGGGTCTTCGGGACAATCATTTTCATCAGCGGGATCGGCCAAGGCATGTTTTCGGCGCCAAACACCTCCGCCATTATGGGCAGCGTGCCAGCCTCAGAACGTGGTGCCGCATCAGGAATGCGCTCCACCTTTCAAAACTCTGGCACCGCATTGTCGATCGGCATTTTCTTCTCGTTGATGACCACCGGACTCGCGCAGTCGCTGCCGGGGCATATGGCGCGCGGACTTACCAGCTATGGGGTGCCCGCAGCGGTTGCACACACTGCATCACAGCTCCCCCCGGTCAGCACCCTGTTTGCGGCATTCTTGGGTGCGAACCCGATTTCCAACCTCCTCGCCCCCTCAGGCATCCTTCTGCACCTTCCCTCGCACGCGGTTGCCACGCTGACGGGTACCCTCTTTTTCCCCAATCTCATTGCACAAAGTTTTCATGATGGATTGGCGGTGGTGTTTGCGGCGGCCGCAGTCATGGCACTCATTGGCGCAATTGCGTCAGCCATGCGCGGCCGTCATGCAACCAGCGTTCAGATACACCGCGCAGACGACACCTGATATCCCCTCGATCTCGGTAGTGATCGGGTAGCGTTCGTCGCGATGTCTTTGCATCTCGGCGCTATACGTGTTGCCATGCACCGTGGGAGGACCCGATGATCGGGTGGCTTCTGCGTCTCGTGATCGCGGCCGTATTTGCCCGAGCGGCAATCCAAAAATTTCGCGCCGGCAGCGATCCCGTTATCGACGATGTGCGTCTACCTGTTTGGCTGCGCTCGCACAGCACGCAGGTGTTGATCGCGCTTGAGGCGATCATCGCAGTACTCCTGGTCATTCCGCAGACCGCCGTCGTCGGCGGCATCGGTACGGCGGTCCTGGGAGCAGCGTTCGTTGTTGTCCTGTCCCGACGCTGGCACCTTGGACAGCATCGGCAGCACTGCGCCTGCTTCGGGACAGCCCGCGAGCAGCCCGCCTGGATTCTGGTGACGCGTGCAGGCGCGATTGTACTTTGCGGGATCCTGATTGCCGTTGGGTTGACGCCATCACTCTCGTCGGTATCTCTGATTGGGCTGGGATTCGTCGCACTGACGCTTGTGGTTGCAGTGTTGTGTGTGCTCGTCTTGGCGCTCTATCGCCAAGTCGGAGTACTTGAGCGACGGCTCGGTCCACGGAGCGCCTTGGAGCTTGCGGATGAGGGTCCGCCATTTGGGGTGCGGGCTCCCGAGCTGGAGGAGCTCACCGGCATCGGATCTGAGCTGGTGGTGTTTGGGTCTGAGTCGTGTCGGCTCTGTCGCGAATTGGCTCCGGGACTGCGCGCGCTCGCGCGCGATGGAAACACCATTTATGGAATCGATGAATTCATGTCGCCGGATGTCTTTTCCCGTTTTCGTGTCCCAGGCACCCCCTACGTGGTCCATACCGTTGATGGGGTCGTCGTCGCAAAGGGTCTGGTAAATACACTCGAGCAGATCGAGGAACTCCTGGAGACCGGTTTGGAGCGTGCCTACCATGCCCAATGAGCCCCTACACACCGCAGGAAGTCGCTTGACGCACACCATCGCCGCGTCAACCACCCGGAAATCATTTCTTGGACGGGTAGGAGCACTTGCATTTGCCGCAATTGGACTGCCCCTTGTTGCAGCCTCCACCGCTCACACCACTGAAGGAGCGGCGCTCCCGGGTACCAATCCCGTGGGAAGCTGGTTTGGGTTTTGTGGCCACTACTGGACCACCGGTGCATGCCCCGGCCCACAGGCCGCACCGCGCGTCGACGCGCACGGATTCCCGTTGGATATGGCGACCGGATTGCCGATCGACGACAACGGGCACTTCGTGAACGCCCTGGGACAGCCCATCGATGCGAATGGAAATCTACTGTCCACGAAAGCAGCGCCCCGAACACGCCTGTGCGAGGGGTGGGCCGCAACGAAATATGGACTCGACACGGCCACACAGGGAAGTTGGTATCGCTGTTGTGAAGGCACCGTCCGTCGTCTGTCAGATTGCTGCAGCTCAAGTTCACGGCGGATTAACGGCGACGCGGGCCTTGAGGGTTACTGCCAGCCCGGCCGCACGGTGTTTTGTTTTGTGTATTCCGAGACGGGAGTTCCATGCTGAATCATGTGTTGATTATTGGCATCGGGATGGCCGCCTTGCTCGCAGGCATCTCGGGCGCATGGTCGCCGTGTGGCTTTGCAATGATCGAAACCTTTACCCCACACATGTGCGGCTCGCAGCGGCGTCGCACCATGGGTGTCGCACTCTTTGCAATTGGTGCGATTGCGGCCTCCGCAGCACTTGGTGCAGCGCTCGGGTTCGTCGGTCACGGACTTCCCGCAACCTGGACCTTCACTCTGCTGGGCATTCTTGCGCTCGTCGGCGCAGCGCGCGATCTGGGAATTGTGCGTATCCCGCTCCCCCAGCGTCGAGGCCAGGTTCCTGAATCCTGGCGCCGCCACCTCCCGTTGGCCGTCTGGGCTCCCGCCTACGGCATCATGCTCGGCCTTGGCGTGCTCACTTTTCAGGTTGTCTCGACATTCTGGGTCGTGGCCGGCGCATCGATCGCACTCGGATCGCCCGCAACTGCTGCCTCCTGTTTTGCGCTCTTTGGCGTTGGCCGCGTACTGATGGTCATCGTGCCCCCAGCGCGCGCGACAAGCTTTAGTGTGGCGGCGGTCGGTATCGGCCCTGTGATGCCGGTGATTCGTCGTCTCAACGGACTCCTCTTGTGCGGTGTCGGCGTGCTCGCACTTGCCTGCTCGCCCGCCCTTGGCGCCTCATCGAGTACGGGTGGTCCGATTGGCGGATATCAGCCTGTCGTTATTTCGGGCACCTCCTATGGCTATGTGCACGGGGACGGCAATGGTGGCCACAACGTCATCATTAAAAATCACACCGTCTACGGGGCAACATCACCGTCAATCGCCGGCAATCTTGCGGCGATTGTCTGCGCGGCCAACACATCGCCATGCGCGGGCACGAGCGGTGTCGCAGTGGTCGATTGGACCACGTGGAACCTGATCGTACCTCCGTGCCCGCCGCCGCCACCACCGCCACCAACGACGACGCCGACCACCACGACGACCACCACGACACCGACAACCTCAACGCCGAACCCGCCGTGCCCATCACCGACATACCCGCCCGCAAAATATCCAGTTATTCGACACGCCGTTCGCCCATCACTCTCACCCAACGGCAGGTTGCTGGCGTATGTGATTTCCAACAGTGGTGGAGAAACGCTCTACCTGACGAAATTCAGCGGCACGACACGTACAACGAGGTCGATCTACCACGTCCCCTACCTCGATGATATTTCGGGGCCCACCCTCTCGAATTCAACGCTCGCATGGGCGGTGAATCACGGCTTACCTGGATCGTCAATCATGGTCATGAATGTGCCAACGGGTCGTCGTCGTACCATCACCACTTCGATTGGCAACACCGACCTCACCTCCCCGTCGATCTACAACGGCAGAATCGGTTGGATCATTCAGGGCGGCACGACCAGTTACCGGTCAACCATTATGGTCTCGTCGCTCAACGGCGCCGGGCAGCGCGCGATTTACACCCTCCGTAGCCCGACCCAGATCCTCTGGGGACTGTCTCTCGGGTCGCATGTCGCCCTCACCACAAAATGGAAGGTTTTTGCCACCACGAATGGCGGCGCCCAACAACCAATCGGTACCATCGTTTCGCGCACGTTTTAGTCGCGATGCCGCATCTGGGGGCCACCGGTGCGCACGCACAAGCCTCCCCTCCCTCGAGCCGCCCAATCCTCGCGAGTTTCGGGCAGTTGGCCCCGCGGATCCACATGGTGCATCGCGGGATCCAGGCGAAGTCTTCACGGTAAAGTACTTTCCCACGCCTCGAGTACCTCGCAAGCGCCCCCATTGACCTGGAGACACACATGGCCCACTCAGTATCTCGATCGCGTGCGCGCCTCACGACCCGCCGACTCATGACGGTCGCCGCAATCGCCACTGCCGGATTGTCAGTTGCCGCATGCGGAAGCAGTTCATCGACATCGTCAACAACCCCTCAGGCGGTCACCCGCGGGATTTTGGCCATCGTGCAGAACCCCCCAGGCGCCCAAGGTCGGTCTCTCATCTTGCAGAAGGTCGTGATTCCGGGGAATACACCGTTAGCCGCGCACACCCATGCCGGCACACAAATGGCAACAATTGTGTCGGGCACATTGCAATACACGGTGTTGGAACACGGATCTGTCGATGTGGTGTCGCCGGGAACGGGTGCCCAACAACCAACAATCATTCACACCATCATGCCCCACCAGACCTACAACGTCACAGCAGGCGAGGCGGTCATCGAACCGGCTGGTGTTGCACACTCAGTGCGCTCGGTGGGAAGCACACCAGTCGTGATCTACGTCGCGTCGCTGTTTACGAATGGCGCGCCGCTGTCGATTCCATTTTCTGGGACACCAATACCGAAATAGTCCAAGGGGTGTCGACCGAGAAAGAGGTTGGGCCAACGGAATCCGTTCCATTGACCCACAAAAAATTGTGGAGATCGGTCCGGACGGCGCCCGCGAACGGATCAGTCAGATAACGGAAGACTCAGGCCTATCGGCATCACCGACCCCAAAAACACCGACCCTTGACGTGAACCACGGGTGTGAGGAGAGCCGAAGAGGGGATTCGAACCCCTGACCTGCCGCTTACAAGGCGGCTGCTCTGGCCAACTGAGCTACTTCGGCGAGATTGCCTATTTACAGCTACTTATTGTGCACCGCTCCGATCAATGCACACCGTGTGGGCACTGCCCCAAACGGATGCTCGAAGTCTCGGTCATAATTCCCCACCCATCAACGACTGCCCCGAGCTGATGGCTATCGCCACGATCGGCATACATTTCACGCGTGGTCAACGGATTGGCATGAACACGCTGTCGACGGCGCATAATAACCGGCAGGTCAACCCGACACCACGCCAGCCGCCAGATCGACCTCCCAGCCGCCACCAATCGATGTCTGCTGCACGAGCTCACGCGAGTGGTGCAGGGCGGCCGGCCGCATCACACACCACACGGTCGACTCCACGTCTCAACCCGCCGTGCTTCCGTGGTTACACCTGTACAACGTCCGGCGCAGCGTGGATTACGACGGGTTCGGCGGGCTCAGGGGTTCCGCGCATCGCCGACACCACGGCCCCGAGAATCGATAGACCCGCCAAGATCCAGAGTGCGAGGTGCATGCCATTCATAAATGGCGCAAGCTTCTCGGTGGAAAGGCCCGTGGTCAGTCCCGAAAAAATCGAGAACAGAAGTTGAATTGGCACAACCGCCGTGATGATCATCAGCATCAATGCGATCGAGATCACGGCCCCGCCATTGGTCAACATCACGCGGGTACCGGATGCGATTCCCCGTCGTTGCGGCGGCACGGCAGACATCATCGCGCTGGTATTGGGAGAGTTGAATACCCCGGACCCGACGCCGACGATTGTCAGCCACACCGCTGACTGCCAGTACGGTGTCGAGACCTGCAGTGTGGTCATCCCCGCGAGGCCGACCGCGGAAATCAACATTCCAAGCACGGCAGGGGTTCGCGATCCGTGGCGATCCGCCCAGGCCCCCGCCAAGGGAGAGGCGACAAGCATGCCAATCGCAAGCGGCGCAAGTTCAAGCCCCGCAGTAATCGGGTCCTGCTTCTGCGGGCCTTGAAAATAAAACACAAACAGAAATTCCAACGCAAAACGGGTGATCCCATTCAAAAATGCGCCTGCGGCTGCCGCTGAATAAATCCGAATACGAAATAACGAGAGATCGAGCATCGGCGATGCGGTACGTGACTCCACGAAAATGAAGATGGGTAAACAGGCAAGGCCGACAACCAAGCTCGTCAAAACGCGAGGAGTTGTCCAGCCATCGATACCCGCATCAGAAAGGCCGTAGACAATACCGGTGAGCCCAATGATCAGGAGGGCATTCCCCCACCAGTCCATTTGTTGACTTGCGTCCTTGTGCCCGGTTTCGTGCAGCACCAACCACGACCAGACGATCCCAATGATCGACAGCGGCACGTTGAACCAAAACACCCACTGCCAGCCATAGATCACGAGCCACCCACCAAGCACTGGTCCGACGACCAGGCCTGCAGCGGCGACCATCACGTTGGTGCCCATGGCGAGCCCAAGCTTGGCGCGAGGAAAGACATCGGTCACCAGCGCCCCGGCGTTGGCGAACAGAAGCGCCGCCCCAACACCCTGCACGATTCGCCACAGGATCAGCTGGGTGCCGGTTTCGGCAAAGCCCGCGCCAAGCGACGTCGCACCAAAGAAGATGAGTCCACCGATCCACATCCGCTTTCGACCAAATTGATCTGCGAGACGCCCTGCCGGCAACATCAGCACCGTGGTCGCGACCATGTAGGCCAAGATCACCCAAACAAGCGTGAGAAGCGACGTATGAAGTGCCCGCTCAAGCGTCGGCAATGCGATCAAGAGCGTGCCGCTGTTCACGGTCGCCAAAAACATTCCCAAACTCGTCACCGAGAGCACCCACCAGCAGTAACTCGGATGATCTGGGCCGACGCCGGTGCGGCGCTGTGCGGGCGCTGACAAGGTCGTAGATTCACTCATTGGCATTAGCATACTAACGACTGTTTCCGATAGCAGCGTTGCACCGTCCGCGCCGTGCGAAACACCCCTGCAACATCGCCTTGCGCACCGAGATGCAACGGACACTCGGTGAGATATCGTCAACTAGAAGCATGCCTCATCGAGCCTGCAGCATTCCGGTATCTCATTTGAAAGGCAGCCGCTGATGGAGACACGCAAGAACATCGCGCTCATTGCGCATGACAATCGAAAGCTCGACCTCCTTGATTGGGTCCGCTTTAACCAGGGGACCCTAGCCCAACACAATCTCTACGCCACCGGCACCACCGGTGGATTAGTCGAGAAGGAAACCGGGCTCCCGGTCACACGGTTTTTGAGCGGACCGCTGGGCGGCGATCAGCAGGTCGGCGCGGGAATCGCGGAGGGTCGCTTGGACATGGTGTTCTTCTTTTGGGATCCACTGTCGCCACAAGCCCATGATGTCGATGTCAAGGCACTTTTGCGGATCGCAGTCGTGCACGACTGCCCAATCGCCTGCAATCGGGCAACGGCAGATTTTCTTCTCTCGAGCCCCTTGATGGCGGAGCCCTATTCCGCCACAGATCTCAACGACGCAAATACCCAATCACATTCGGGATAGCTTCTCGTTGGATCAGGCAGGCGCAGGGGTCGTTGCACCAGACTGCGTATCGGGCGCCCGGCGTTCCCTCCACGCCTCAAGCCATTTCGTCATCAAAAATGCCACGACCGTGCCGACGATCACGAGCGGCATCACTCCCCCAAATCCTGCAGATGCCGTCAACAGCGACGCGAGCACAATCGATGAGAGCGGAAGTCTGGTCATCGACACCACCATCGCCGCGATCGCCACTGCGACCGCCGGGGACAGACTCAATCCGGGCAGGTGTGCGGCGACAAGCCCACCTGCGGTACCGATAAAGATCGCCGGGAAGATCGCGCCACCGCGAAAGCTTGACATTGAGATTGCCCAGGCAACGCCCTTACAGAGCATCAACGCCGCCACTGCACCAACGGTCCAACCCGAGGCCTGACCGACAAGCGTCCCGAGCGCGCTCTCGCCGGAAAACAGCACCATGTCAGGGGTATGCCCGGTCCAGGAATGAAATGTCACTGCAATTGCGCCAATGACAAGGCCTGCGAGGGGTGTGAGGATCAGCGTGCGTCGCATCACAACCGGATAGAGCCAACGCGAAATGTCCATCACCACCATTGCGACAATTGCTGCCGCAACACCAAGTGCGATCGCCCAGACAAAGTCCAAAAATCCGGGTGTTGCAAACACCGGCAGATGCACAGGTTGCAACGAAAACGCGCTGGTATCGAGCCCCGCCCACGATTTGACTCCCAGGTAGGTCAAAGAGCCAAGGCCAGCGGCCACGAGTCCGGGCAAAAGCACGAGCGGAGCGCGCGGGCCGCTCAGACCGATGACCTCCATCAAGATCACCGCAGCAATAACGGGCGATCCAAAGATGAATGACACCGCGGCAAAACTCCCGGCAGCTGCCATCACAGCAAGGAGCTCATCCGGCGCATCGGCGCGCATCTGGCGCACCGCAACCATCGCGAGCCCGCTTCCGATCACCAAGAGCGGCATCTCCGGACCAATAACCGCACCCGCGATCAAGGAAGCAAACCCTGCCGCGGCAACGCCGAGGAGGTCCGAGGCCATGGGTGGATGCGTTGCCAAACCCTCAAATGCTGGATGCCCACCGCGGCCCGGCAGATAGCGCACGGCACATCCGACCGCGCATCCCGCGACAACGAGTACGGGAATCGACCACCACACGGGCGTATGCCCGATGCCGAGTTCCGCGGGCAGAACGTCAAAGATCCAATGCTGGGCGCCGTGAATTGCGGCGAGGTATCCCCACGCGATCACACTCACCCCAACACCGACCACAGCAGACAGCATCAAGATGAGCAGAAACGACCGACTCCTGAGTGTGCGGTCGACATCATCTGGACGCGACGATATGTCGGGCATGGATCTCCTTTTGCGACTCCTGCGAGCGGGGACTCGTCGGGCGCACGATAGCGATTCCGCTTCGTGTGCATGTGGCGATATCACGCGACGACACACCCTCGATGCACATTCGGGCGCATCCTGTCACCGCGATAGCTAGAATCCCGGCCATGATTGAAACTCGTTATCCCAACAGGTGGTTCGGTTCAAACCCGCAAGCGCTCACCGGCAACGGCAAGCAACTGCACGCGTTCTCACGTGATGTCCCCAAGGACTGGCGCTCAGCCCTCGGCGTATCTGCCGACGACGCCGCTGATCCTGCACCCACATCTGAGACAGAGACCACCGAGTAAGACACGCAATGATGGGAATCGCAGTTGCGGTTCCCATCGTGCATGGCGTCCGACACTCGGTCGAGGTGCCCGCAGACCGCATGGGTATCCCCTGTGTTGCCGGGTTTCAAGTGCGGGTACCCTCATTGCCACGCAGTCGGTTCGCTTGCGCGCCACACGGCAGATCCGCAGATATGTGCGCGTACTACTCGGTAACGCGGTAATACCGAGGCGAGAAGGGTTCGGGATCGGTGGCGAGTGCATCATGCTCGATGCTCATATGCACGTGCCCGTGGGTCATCAACCGCTCCATCACATCGAGGAAGGTGTGTGGCGACAATTCCGGGCCCACGTCGGCCTGGACGCGATCAAACAACGCATATTCACGAATTGGCTCATGCGCGGCCCGCAAGTGATACATCGCATGCATTTCGATCGCCGGGTTCATGTTGCTGAGTATCGACGATTGTGGATCAGCTGTGACCGTCTATTGCCCGCAGATCTCCTCCGGAGCTTCCCCGAGACGATGAGGTGCGTTTGACATGAAAAGGCCTCGATATCAGTAGAAGACCGCATCATGTAGGTGTGGAACTCTGATATTCAACCTGCCAATGACCAGCGACACTCCACATGACGCGGGGCCGGAGCGGGGGCCGGCCCCGTGACAACTTTTACGATCCGGATGCCGAATCGGCCTCAGGAAAGATAATGGCGGCATCGAGATCCAGCTCGGCAATTACCGCGGTCCCGCCACCCGGACGGGCATCCGGATAGAGCGTCCCGCCAAGCAGGGCCATGCGCTCGCTCATCCCCAAAAGCCCATGTCGTGTGGTCGCCGCAACGGGATCAAAGCCCCTCCCGTTATCGTCGATCACGAGTCGTAGGCGTCGGCCGGTACGCGCCGCGGTCACACTCGCCGTGGATGCCCCACTATGGCGGGCAACATTCGACAATGCCTCCTGGACAACGCGATAGAGCGCGAGCTCAATCTCCTCGGGCAACGCTGGCAAGGCATCAAGATGGATACCGACCTCAATGCCGGTCGCGTCGTGCGTGCGGACTGCGTGTTGCTCGATTGCCGCTGCCAGCCCATATTCGCGAAGCGGCCCCGGGCGGAGATCGGAAATCAGCTCATGGAGCCCCAGTGATGATTCCGACACAATTGCGTGCAGCTCTTCGATGCGAGCACGCACATTGGCATCCATCGTCGATTGCTCAAGTGCCCGCAAATGCAATGCCACCGCCATCATGACTTGGCCCGCCTCATCATGCAGCTCACGCGCAATCCGGGCACGCTCTGCCTCTTGGGCACGAATGGCACGGCGAAATCCTTCGGCAGTCGAGCGTTCCCGCTCCTTGGCAATGCTCAGTGCGGTCGTGGTCGCAATCTGTTCGGCCTCCAACACTCGCGCACGCTCATTTGCGATCGCGAGCGCAAGCTGGCTGGCAACTGCCTGCAAAATCGCGATCGCGCCGGGGTCGGCAGGTCGCTCACCTGCCACCACCAGAATTCCGGCCAGCTCATCACCGATGCGCAACTCAAGGACATCGGTGGCGAGTTGGATGCGCTGGCCGAATTCGCTGGCGAGGTCACCGGCGCCACGTGGAATTCGCTGGCCGAGCAGTGCCACAATGCCAGGCACGCCATTGGCCGCATGCACGACCAAATCCCCCTCCTCGACACGCGCAATACACACACCCCGCGACCCGGTGAGGGCTCCGACACGCGCCACGACATCGTCAAATACCGCATCGAGCGCACGATGGGTCTCGAGACCATCTGCAAGCGCATCGCGAATGGACTGCATCGTGGTCTCCAAATGCTCAAACGCGGCAATCCGGGCGCGCTCAGTGGCGAACCGTCGTGCATTTTCAATCGCCACTGCCGCTTGGGCAGCAAACACCATTGCGAGCTGCTCATCGTCCTCGCTGAACAGCCCATGGTGTTTTTCGGTCATATAGAGGTTGCCGACCAACACCCCGGCCAAAAGCATCGGCACGCCAAGAAAACTCTCCATTGGGGGATGCCCCGACGGAAAGCCGACCGAGCGGGCGTCGTCGGAAATATGTGTCAACCGGACCGGTCGAGGGTCGTCGAGCAGCACGCCGAGAAGTCCTTTACCGGCTGGCAATCGCCCAATGCGCGCCTGGGTGGCAGCGTCCATTCCAATCGTATGAAAGTGCTCAATTCCCGTACCCGATGGGTCGATCACTCCGACTGCGACATAGCGGGCATCAAAGAGATCACGCGCGGCGGCGGCGACTGCGGGAAGCAGCCGATCCATCTCCAACTCACCCGCCAAATCAAGACTGATGTCAAGGAGTGCCGTGGCACGAGGGTTGGTACCGACCTCCATTCGTGCGGAGGCGCCACGCGGCGCATGCGCACGCGCAATCCCACGCGCAAGATCAAGTCCATCTCCAACATGCTGCGATGCCAACGCGATGACGATCTCCGGAACCGGTGTATTCGGAGTGGTCATTCGGACCGCCACAATCACATCAACCTGCCGCAGCCCCTCACCCTCAACGAGCTCCACGAGGTCGCGAAATACCGATGATCCCGAATGCCAGATCGCAACACCCCGCGGACTATGGGCGAGATCAGTGAGGGCGCTCGTCGACTCACGCGTGAGGGGCCGCGCATCGATCCGCGGCCAGGCGGTCACGGCATGAATCGCATCGGGGAGGATGCGCAATACCGCCGCCCCCCGAAGCCCAAACTCGACGACGATATGCCGAACGAACGCGTCAAGTGGGTCATTGCCAGCGTCAGGATCACGCACAAAACCGGGCCGCGCGACGTGATCACTCATACCGGTGCCGCCGGTACCCAGACACAGTGGTACGCGGTTGGGAATGCGTACCGATCGTCATTTTCGACTGGTGTGTCACACAACACCTCACCCGTCTGTCGGCACCCGCATGCACCCGCATGCAAGGCACCTTGTCACTAGGGCTAGTGACATCGACAGATCGGGACGGCAGGATTTGAACCTGCGACCCTCCGCTCCCAAAGCGGATGCGCTACCAGGCTGCGCTACGTCCCGTGCGTCGGTACCGTAGCGCACCAGAGCCACATATGGCGAGCTCCCGCGCGATTATTTCGCAATCGGAAGGGTGACGCGGCCATCATCACGGACCAATTCAGCCGCGACGACCTGCCACATCGTCCCCACTTTGGAGAGTGTCAGCTCGGCGCGCGCGTCTCCGAGCGGTCCGCGCACCTGGGCGATGACCGGCGTCAGGGCGCCATCGGGCCCCGCGGGATGTCCCACCCGTTCCGAAAGCGTCGCCACGCATGGCGCGCCCATGCGCTGGGCAACAACGGGATGCATCTCTAAAAACCGCACCACAGTGCGGTCTGCGGCGCTCGGACGCCGACGCCATGCATTGACATACAGCGCGATGGCGCAGGCAAGAAAGATATACGCGGAGATCCCCGCGATTTGGGCAAGCTGGGTCTGCCCATGAGGGCGTCCCTGAAGCGCCAGCGCGATGAACGCATAGATCGCGAAAATCACCGCAGCGACAAGCGCCGTTGCGCGCCCCGGCGACATCGCAAAAAGTTTTCTCATGCCACCCAAAGATCTGCGAGGCGACCGAGCGTCTGGCGATACCGGGTGAGCGCCTCATCTCTTCCCGCAAGCACGAGGCTCTCGTAGATGCCCGTTGAGACGCGTTGGCCGGTCAGTGCAATGCGTTGTGGCTCCAAAAAGCCCCGGGCATCCTCTCCCAAGATGTGCAACTGGTCTTGCAATGCATCCTTGATGTCCTCAATGGTGAAGTTCTCAAGCTGCTCAAGGCGTCCCAGCCCCCCACCAATCGCCTGTATCGAGCGTCGCACATCACCGACAAGCGACTCCCATGGCTCGGCCTCGATCTCAAGTGGGCGAAAAAGCCACCCGGCAAGCGAGGAGTAATCCTCAAGTGTCGACAGCTTGCGCTTGACCGCGGGCACCGTCTCAATGACACGCGCACGTGCCTCAGGACCCTTGTCGACAAAAAATCCGCTGCGCTCGAGATGGCCAACCAAGATGTCGCTGAACTCATCCTCGCCCAGCATGCGCAGATAGCGACCGTTCAAGACCTCGAGCTTTTTCAGATCAAAAATCGCCGGGCTCTTTGAGATTCGTGCCACGCCAAACTTTGCAATCAATTCATCGACGGTGAACATCGATGTCTTGTCATCAAAGCTCCAGCCAAGAAGCGCAAGGACATTCAAGACCGCCGACTGAATGAAGCCGGCATCGCGCAAATCTTCAACCGACGCGGCCCCGTGACGCTTGGACAGGCGCTTTTTGTCCGGGCCCAGGATCAGTGGGATGTGCGCGTACTCAGGCGTACGTCCACCCAGTGCGCGAATCACCATCATTTGCTTCGGGGTATTGGAGAGGTGATCTTCCCCACGCACGACATGGCTGATCTGCATCTCAAGGTCATCAACGGCAGCGGCCAGGTTGTAGGTCGGTGTGCCATCTGAGCGCGCAACCACAAAATCCTCGATTGCCGTATGCGCAAAGGTCACCTCGCCGCGCACAAAATCATCAATCACGGTCTGACCGGTCAGATCGACGGCAAACCGCCATGCCGGCCGACGGCCCTCGGCGACGAAGGACGCAATCTCATCGTCGCTCCAATCACGACGACCCCGCACCACGGGAGCCTGCTTGTTTGCACGGGCGTTGTCGCGCTGTGTCTCAAGCTCCTCTTCGGTCTCCCATGCGGCATAGACATGCCCCGAGGCCTTCAAGCGTTCAATCGCATCAAGATAGATATCCGACCGCTCGCTTTGGCGATATGGGCCCTCATCCCAATCGAGTCCAAGCCACTCCATTGCACGCAGAATTTGGGCTTCGCTCTCGGGTGTCGAGCGTTCTTTGTCGGTGTCTTCCAGACGCAAGACAAACACACCGCCGGTGTGACGCGCGATCAACCAGTTGAACAATGCGGTGCGCGCACCGCCGACATGCAGATTTCCCGTCGGACTTGGCGCAAAGCGCACTCGTGCGGGACCTTCAATTTCACGACGCTGAATGGGAGGCATGGAGCAAGGATACCCATGCATTGCCGTCGTGCCCGATCACCGGCCACAAACATGCCAAAAAGCCCTTAGGATGCTGGCATGCGTTTTGGAGCACATGTGTCGGCATCGGGTGGGATCAGTAAGGCGATTGCCCGTGGCGAGGCGATCGGGTGCGAGAGCCTGCAGGTCTTCACCCATAACCCACGGACATGGAAGCCCATCAATCACTCGGATGCAGAGATCACCGCATTTCGTGAGGGAGCAGCGCGCGCCGGGATGGGTCCGATCGTCAGTCACGGTCTCTATCTGATGAATCTCGGTGCACCCGATATCGATCTGCCATCGGGTCCTCCGGGAAAACCGGCGACCTCGGTGCGCAATATCTATCGCCTCTCGATCACGAGCCTCACCCAGCACTTAGCGATCGGCGAGCGCCTTGGACTTGCGGGCGTCATTCTCCATGTGGGCTCCTCCAAGGGTTCGACCACCGACGAGGCCATCACGCGCATTGCCGCGGGAATTCGGATGGCATTTGAGGCGAGCCCCGGGACATGTCAGGTCTATTTAGAGAACACCGCAGGGGCAGGTGACACCATCGGGCGCACCTTCGCGCAACTCAAAGCGGTGTGGGACGAAGTGGAGAACCCCGACCGCCTTGGGGTCTGCCTGGATACCCAGCACCTGTTCGCAAGCGGCTATCCCATTCATGAACCCGGTGGCATCGACCGTGTGCTTGCAGAGTTTGACCAGGTGCTTGGCATCGCCCAACTGCGTTGTCTGCATCTCAATGACTCGATGACCGCATTTGGATCGAACCGCGATCGCCATGAAAATCTTGGTGATGGCGAAATTGGCGCTGAGGGGATGCGATCGATCTTGAGTGCTCCAGCCCTCCAAGATCTCCCGGTGATTCTCGAGACCCCGGGCATCGATGGCGAGGGGCCGGATCTCGAAAATATGGCGCGCGCCCGCGCCTATCGCGCCGAAGGACTCGCCGCGCGCGCTGTCGCACCACCCGCAAAGTAACCCAAAAATGTCCGCACCACACCCGCAGCCAACTGGACTTTTTCTCGAGGGTGAATTCGTCGCAGGATCCGGAACGCGCGAGGTACGTAACCCATATTCCGGCGAGGTGATCGCCGAGGTTGCGGTTGGCGGGATTGCGGAGATCCACCGTGCGGTCGCCTCGGCGCAGCGACACCTCCCCCCTATGGCCGCCGCACAGCGCGCCGAGATTCTCGAGCGTGCCGCAGGACTTGTCAACGAGCGCCACGAGCGATTCGCGACGACCATCTGCAACGAGGCGGGCAAGCCACTCCGCCAGGCGCGCGCCGAAGTGGATCGTTGCATCGACACGCTGATCTTCTCTGCCGTTGAGGCACGGACCCTCGTCGGCGAGATGGTGCCGATGGACGGCTCGCGATCCGGGCACCGCAAAATTGGTTTCACCACGTACGCACCAGTTGGGGTCATCGGGGCAATCAGCCCCTTTAACTTCCCCTTGAATCTGGTGGCCCATAAGGTGGGACCCGCAATCGCTGCGGGCTGCCCGGTGGTACTCAAACCTGCAGAGATCACCCCGCTTTCCTCCTTGCTCCTGGCAGAGGTCTTTCGCGATGCGGGTCTGCCTGCTGGTGCGCTCTCGGTGGTCACGGGCGACGGGGCCGTTGCCGGCGCCGCCCTCGTCGACCATCCAGATGTTGCGATGATCTCATTTACGGGTTCTGCTGCAGTCGGATGGGCAATTCGCGCCCGCGCACCCAAAAAGCATGTCGCGCTGGAGTTGGGAAATTCCACCCCGGTGATCGTGACCGAGGATGCCGATCTCGATCATGCCGTTGCGCGAATCGTTGGCTCGGGGTTCACCCATGCCGGACAATCGTGCGTCAGTGTTCAGCGGGTCTACATTCATGAATCGATCTATGACGAGGTCTGTGAGCGACTTGTGGCTGCGATGTCCGCTCTGGTCGTCGGCGACCCATCCGATCCGGCGACCGATGTCGGCCCAGTGATCTCCTCGCGCGCCCACGACCGTATCGTTGCGGCCCTCAATGAAGCGGTCGCCCAAGGCGCGCGGATCCTTGCCGGGGGAGCGTCCATTGCGGGGCTGCTGATGCCGACACTTATCGCGGATATCACTCCCACCATGACGGTGAGTGCACATGAAATCTTTGGGCCAGTCATTGGGGTTGCCACCTATCGCACGATCGACGGGGCAATCGCGCTCGCCAATGCCACCTCATATGGTTTGCAGGCAGGCATATTTACCGGTCGCGTCGATGCGGCGCTCACGTGGGCCCCGCGGCTTGCGTTTGCCGGTGTGACCATCAACGAGACCCCGACCTTTCGCGCTGACCAGCAGCCCTATGGCGGCATTAAAGAGAGTGGAAATACTCGGGAGGGGCCACGAGCGGCGGTGCGCAACATGTGTGAGCAGCGATTGGTCATCATCGATCTCCCTGCGCGTTGAGCACACTCTCCACACGCGTTACCGAGTTGGTTGGGTGTCGCTACCCCGTGCAGCTGGCGGGCATGCCACGTACCGCCATTCCCGAACTGGTGGGTGCCGTCAGTCAGGCGGGTGGTCTGGGAATGCTTGGTGCTGCGCGCTACCGCGCAGACGGACTCATCGACGCGCTGACCGAGATCGCATCGCGCACCAGCGCCCCATTTGGGGTGACATTTCTCGTCCCATTCCTCGATCCGGATCTGATTGATCTTGTAGCGCAGCACGCGCGCGTCGTTGAGCTCTACTGGGGAACTCCGGAGCCAGCACTCGTTGACCGGATCCACGCCCACGGCGCACTCGCGAGCTGGCAGGTGGGCTCACTCGCAGATGCCGGTGCCGCTGAGCGTGCAGGTTGTGATCTGGTGGTACTCCAGGGCATCGAAGCGGGAGGTCATGTGTGCGGCACCCGCCCCCTCGCCGATGTGATTGCCGAGGTACGCACTGAGATCACCATCCCGTTTCTTGCCGCGGGCGGTATCGCCACCTCCGCCGATCTCCACGCCGCGCTCGATGCAGGAGCAGACGGTGTGCGCTGTGGCACCATCTTTGTTGCCGCGACAGAATCAGGAGCGCACCCCGACTACCAACGCGCGCTGATTGCTGCGTCCCGCGATGACACCGACATCACAACGGCGTTCTCCACCGGTTGGCCAAATGCTCCGCACCGAGTGCTGAAAAGTTGCATCGCTGCGCTCGCCAATGCCCCCGACAACGTCGGTTCGCTCACCGATGGCCCCGAGACCATTGCGCTCCCGCGCGGCGCCACCCCGAATCCGACTCGCGGTACGACGGGGCTCATCGCCGCAATGCCGCACTACGCCGGCTACTCAGTCGATGCCGTCACCTCGATTCGCCCGGCGGCAGACATCGTAAACGAGCTTATCGGCATCACGGACCCGGTCGACAACACGAGGGCACGTCCCGCGCACTGGACACAAAATTAACGTTTCATCGCGTTCGCACCGATTGATTCGTACATGGCGCATCTTCCACATCACTCCGGCACAGCTGCCACGCACACCGATGACGGCGATCGGATCGATCGTGTTGCCCGCATCCCCGTCGGGCCCACGATCACGCCGACGGCGACCGCGATCGATCTTGCGCCCCTGCATGCCCTGATCACCGAACATGCGCACGATTTGGTGATTGCCATGGATGCGCGCGGACGCATCGTCATGTCGAACGCAACCGGTCGAGCGCTCCTTGGATTGCGCGCCGATTCCGGGCAACGAATCTCATCATCATGTGTCACCGATCCCGATGATCGGGCCACCGTGCGGCACGCGATCCGCCGGGCCGCATCGACCCTTGAGCCCATCCGCATGACGGTGACGCTGACCACGATCACCGAGGGCCCAATCCCAATGGATCTGGCGATCCGGTGTCTTCCCGGCGCAGTACCGCGCACGCGCATTATCTTGATTACCGGCAGCGATGCACGCACGCGACTCGCCCGGGAACACGCGTTGTCTGAACATGCCCGACAGGCCGATCGGGAACTGGCCGAGCACGTTGCATTGCGACGCATTGCCACCGCTGCCGCTGGCCATGAAACCCATGCGCAGGTGATGAAGATCGCCGCCAGCGCAATCGCGGAGCTCATTGGGGTCGAGTGTGCATTTATCGGTCGATTTGATGCACATGACTGTGTGATCGAAGCGTTTTGCGACCCTGCACGCATCTATCACCCGGGCGAGCGCATCCACATCGCAAGCGAACCGGTCATCGCAGATGTCCACGACACGATCTCGACCGCACGGTATGAGCATTCAATTCCCGGGGATCTTGGCTTTTGCTCAACGGCAGCCGCCCCAGTGATTGTCGAAGGGGTGGTGTGGGGTGTGATCATGGCCGGCTCACGCCACTGCGCATCGCTCTCACGCGAAAATGAATTGCAGCTGATGCGTATCGCAGACATCGTCGCGGTCGCAGTGCACGCAGAACACACACGTGCCCATCTTGCTCGACAAGCCATGACCGATTCGCTCACCGGCCTTCCCAACCAACGCGCATTTCAGGAACGTCTCACCGGCGAGGTCGCACGTGCACGACGCTTCGGGCGACCGGTCACGCTTGCAATCCTTGATCTCGATCACTTCAAGGACTTGAACGACGCCCATGGCCATCCCACCGGCGACGCGGTACTCATTGAGGTCGCCGAGCGCCTGGGCGCATGTATTCGCAAAGATGAAATGATCGCGCGCATTGGCGGGGAAGAATTTGCATGGATTCTCCCCGAGACCGATGCCACCAAGGCATTTGAGGCCATTGAGCGCGCCAGGCGTGCGGTCTCATCCACACCAGTTGGCGATGAGATCTCGATATCGCTGTCGGCCGGCATCTGTGATCTGGTCGCCGCCCATGACTCCACCGATCAGCTCGTGCGACGCGCCGACCGGGCGCTCTACTGGGCGAAATCTCACGGTCGCGATCAAGCCTTTGCCTTCTCGGCCGACATCATTCCCGAGTCCGATGATCGTGACTACCGGACCCGCAACGGCTCGGATCAGGTGCTGCACACACTCAAACACCTTGTTGCATCCGTCGATCCCGATGATCCCGAACAACGCGAGCATGCCGCCGACGTCGCCCAAATTGCCGCGGAACTTGCGACCCGTCTGGGATGGCCGACTGAGATCGCACGCTCGCAGACCCCAGTTTCAGGGCGAAACTCCACGAGCTAGAAATACAGCGGGGCGCCGCATGGTTTCCCATACGACGCCCCGAGGTGCATCAGCCACTGCGATGCGACCGTTATCCAGACGCGGTCGCCGATGAGGATTGGTACCCCGTCTGCGACGTGGTCACGGTCAGGGTGTTGGTACCAGTATTGGTATCGGTCACCGTCACCGTTGCCGTTGTCGCAGTCGCCGGGGTTATCACACATGTCCCCGAGGTCACCTTGCAGGTCCATGTCCACGTCGCGGTGTAGTTGGTAATCGCCACGGTGGACGTTGTGCCGACGCGAGCCCATGCACCCAATGCGGGAAGCACAGGAGTTGTGTAACTCGCGACCGACGCCGTACCTGTCACTCCCGCCTTGACGGTGGTGACAGTGACCGTTGACTTTTGACCCGCGAGCAAGCCACTCACGGTCACGGGCAGGCTCGCTCCGGAGGCTGTGCCGAGCGCACAGGTGCCAACAGTTGCGGTGCATGACCATGTGTAGGTGGCGTCATAGTTGCTCACCGTCGTGCTGAACGATGTTGCCGTCTTGGACACACCCGAGAACGTCGGAGTGAGACCGGTTGACGTACCCGGAGACCCGGTGACGCTCGCAGTGCCGGTAAGATAGCCGGCCTTCGAGGTGTTGACGGTCACCGTCGCTGTCTGACCAGTGATCATGCCTGTGGCGGTGACCAAACCGGTCGCCGACACTGCGCACGCCGCTGGCTGCGACCCGATCGGACTCACCACACCCGACACCGCAATCGCACACGCATAGGTGTACGTCGCATCGTAATTTGCGATTTGCGTCGAGAAGCCCGTCGAATTCGGCGCGACCGCACCGAAGGTCGACACCAGACCCGCTTGCCCCACATTCAGGGTGTAGGTCGTGGTTGCCGTGCCCTTTGTCACTACCACCGGAATGGCAACGGGGAATGCTGCCAGCGCAACCGGAGTGGCTGCGGCGGCCCCATTCACCGTGACCGTCGCCGGTGATGTCACCGTCGGGGTCACCGTCAAGGAGGTTGTCCCTGCCGGCACCGTCACATTGTAGGTGTAGGTCGTCGGATCAAATGCCGGCGACAGGGTTCCCGTCGACACGGTCAGGCCAGTCAATGCCGTTCCCGTTGCGACAAGCTGCACGGCTTGACCTGGCGTCTGGATACCACCCGCAACCGAGTAGGCAACCATCTGCACGTCATAGACCGTATCCACACCATTGGCGCCTTGGATGGTAAATCCAGAGGTCGCCCCAGCCGGCAATTCATTTGTCGGAATTGCCACCACGCTGTAGGCGGTTTGTGCGCCGCTCAGCATCAAGGTGTCCGTCGCCTGAATTTGCCCACCATTTGGTCCTCCCGAACCTGCCGGGGTGAAGGCGCTCCCGGTCGTACTCACCACGATCACCTGCGATCCGGGAGTAATCACCCCGGTCACCGGATTCACCGAAGTCGGTGTCGAGGAGGTAATCGATGTCACGTTTCCGTTCACGACATTGTTCGTTTGCGTCCCATTGCCCGTCACGGTGACGTGCTCGCCGACATAGAACGAGCTGCCGGTGACGCGGTCACGGTAATCGTCTGCGGTGTGTTACTCGAGAGGATTTGCTCTGACAGCGCCGGAGTTGACGTACTTGTGGCGTAGTTGGTGTCACCGACATAGGTCGCAGTGATTGAGTGGGTACCGATGGCGAGGGTCGTTGTCGGCAGCCACGTCCACGCGCTGTCGAGAACCCAAAAGGGTCGATCAACACTGGCATCGATCCGACGCTCGTAAATTCACTCGTCCTGATGCCTGCCCGTCA
>Ga0164296_1000703_pt1 | contig 38590 bp, 22 predicted proteins | sample GEODES057metaG_FD_113533 | JGI IMG/M metagenome (GOLD analysis project Ga0164296, IMG submission 113533) | Dystrophic lake water microbial communities from Trout Bog Lake, Wisconsin, USA - GEODES057 metaG | ecosystem: Environmental > Aquatic > Freshwater > Lake | place: USA: Trout Bog Lake...
CTTTAATTTTACAGTTTTATAAGTTGTTTTAGAGAATTTTGATAATTTTTTGCCTATGTACATGCGCCCGCTTGTGATATTTGTTATGATATAAACAAATCCAACACAATCTTCGGGCAATTCTTCTACGATTTCATTATTATAGTACCAGGACATTAACTATGTATATTATTCTGTCCCAGTATCCTTTGCCTTTTGGTTTGCCTTCTTTTCTGCCTTGTTACGATCGAGCCAAACACGATACTGTTGTACATGTTCACGACGTTCACGTGCTATAATTCTAATTTGTGCAAGCCAGTAACGCATATGCTCACCAGCTCTACGAGTGCCTTTTGCTTGCCAATCTTGATTTGCCTTGAAGTATTCACGAAAAGCAGACATGAGACGTTCATGGCTTTCTTCATTTTGATACGGACTCGGTTCAACGTGCTTTGACATTTTTAGCGTCTGCTACTCTTTGTCTTAATTCTGTTGTACTAAAACTATGTTTACGACTATTAAAATAAGTTCTAATAGGTAAATCGAATCCAGTGAACTGTTTACCTTCATATTCAGCACCGACAATTCTAACATCTATCGGATAAGACAGCAATATATCCATTAATTCTTTTTCAGTAGCATATGGAATAATCTCATCTACATACTTGCAAGCTGATAACTGTGTAAATCTTTCAAATACTGTTTGTACTGGTTTATTTTTCCAGTCTCTATCGATAGTAGGATCTGTTTGTAACCCTACTATTAAATAATCACATTGTGTTTTTGCTTCCTTAAGCATCATAATATGACCTGCATGAAACAGATCAAATGTACTACAAGTAAATCCTACTTTCATTCTATTACCTCTAAATCGTTTGCATAGTGTGTAAAACCATTTTCTTTAATAACTTTTAGAACATTATTAACGCGACCTATAAGTTCATCTTTATGTGATATCAGAAAAATGTTCTTTTTGCGTTCTCTACTCATCTTTTTAAGTACAGCTAGTGCAGATTCTACACCACTTGCATCTAGTCCGTTATCAATTAACTCATCTATGAACAATAAATTAATTTGTTGATACAAACTTTCCCATACATCGCGGAAACTCCAGCTTAGGCCTAAGATTAATCGATTACGCTCACCTCTTGATAAATTATCAAAGTCTAAATCTTGTCCTAATTGTGTAATCTCTACAGTTAAATCGTTCTTAAAAACAACTGTATGTGGTAAACCCATCTTATCTAAGTAATAAGTAAGACGGTTATTAAGATATGCTAAGTTTTGATCAATAATCTTTTTACGGATAAAGCTATCTTTGCTAGTTAAAAGCTTCAATAGAAATTCTTGATGTTCTTTTAAACTAGTAAGCTCGTTGATTTTATCCCAAGAAATCTCTTGCATAGCAGTATTACGTAGTTCATCTATCTGTTCTTGATAAGGATCTACTTCGCCTGCTTTAATAGTTAACTGTGTTTCTAGTGTTTTAAGATTATTTTGATGTTTTAATGCTTGTTCTACTGTATCATAATAGGTATTTGGATGTGCAGATAGTTCTCCTATCTTATCAAGATCGCTATTAATTTTAGTTAAGTCGGTATTGACAGTATTATAGTAAGTAGTTGCTTCTTCTATATGCTTTTTAGCTTCAGCAGTCATTTCACTATGTTTATGATCGTGTAGTTCTTGTTCACAAGCATGACATTTTTTGTCTTGTAGTTTAGCAAGTTCATTCTCATATTTTTTTACACTACGGTCTGCTTGTGCAAGTGCAGATTCTAAAGTAGCACGTTCTTTACTTAAACTTTTTAATTTTGATGCTTTCTCTTCGTAAGATTTTAGTTCTGCATGTTTAGCAATCTCAGATTCGACATCAACACTTTCTAATTCTACAATAGCACGAGCTACTTTTTCTACTTCTTGACTATGTTGATTATTCCAAGCACTTTGTCTTGTTAATAAATTGTCGATACTTTTTTGAATTCCGTCGTTGCTACGTTTTGTAGCTTCGATATTAGCAGTTTCTTGTGTAATATCGTCCTTAGTTTGTTTAATAAGCTCTTTAAGAGTTTCTGCTTTTTCACTAAGGATAGTAATACCTAATAATTGTTCAATAATTACCCGTTGATCGTTTGCCTTCATGCTTAAAAAAGGCTCGGTGTATGTATTCAATGCTACAATATGCTTAAACATATCGTGACTCATACCGATAAGTTCGTCTAAATCTTTCTGAGTCTCACGCATATCACCCTGAGCATCGTCTGTTTCTTCTGTTTCCTGTGCTTGGTCGTTAACATAGAACTGTAATACATTTGGTCTACGACCGCGCTCGATGCGATAATCGACGCCATTCTTTTCAAATGCTAAGGTAACTAACATATTTTTAGTATTAATCTTGTTAATAAGATTATCTTTTTTAATATTAGTTAGAGCAGTACCGAATAATGCATAACTTAATGCGTTAACAATAGTAGTTTTACCAGTTCCGTTACGACTTCCAGCATCATCTCCGCCTTGATCTAAGTTTTCACCTAACACAAGTGTTAAATTTTCCTGTGCAAAGTTTACAGCCTGTGTCTGATTACCCACACTCATAAAGTTTTTTACAGTTAATTCTTTTAAATTCATGCTCATAGGTTATTATAAATTGACAATAATGTATTTTTGTTATAAGTGTCGCTGTCGATACTAACAATTTGATTGCTAACAATTTGATCAACACTCTCAAACGATTGAATATCTATATTAGTATTAATTTCGACTTCTTTCTTTTCTGCAATTAGTGTAAGTTCTCTTAAGTTATATTCATTAATGAATTTTTCTTTAATAAAACTTGCTTCTTCGAATGTAATATCAATGTCTAAAGCTACACGTAAATGTTGTCGGGGCAATAAAATTTTATCAGCTTCGTCAATTAATCTACTTAAGGTAATTGTTCTAAAGGTAGGTTGATGTTCCCATGAGTGATATTCTGGTTTCTTATCCCATTCTAATATCATCATGCCCCGATCATCATCCCATGCATCTGCAAAGTTATGTGGAAATGCATTACCAATGTATACTACGTTACCATTATGCTGACGTTTATGAAAGTGTCCACTGAAAACTAAATCAGGTTTAGACAAGTCACTACGTTGTAGTTCACCGTGATCTGGCATTTGTACCATGGCATTCATGTAAAAACTCGGAAGCTCAAAGTGACCAAAGACATATTTGCTAGTTATATCTTTCATTTTCCGCCATTCTTCTCCAACAAGCCATGGACACAAAGTGACATTACCAACAGTGGTAGGCTCGTGAACAACAGTAATGCCAGGGATATATTTTCCAAACTCAACTGAGTGAATATCTCGCTTATCTTTATAATACAAGTCGTGATTACCAGGAAAGAAATAAAAATTATCAAACGCTTGACCCAACTTTTCCAACGCCCTAAGACTATAGTCCATTGTAGTGATATTAAGACTATTGCGATTATGATGCCAGTCTCCCATAAAGATGCCTGTATCACATCCTTCCTCCTTTGCTTTAGCGATATACCAATCTACAAAGTCCTCACAGTCTTGATTATGTACATTACTATTAGACTTTAATCCAAAGTGTATGTCTGTAAAACAGGCTACTTTTTTAAATAAATTACTCACTAGATTCCTCGTTACGTTTCATAGCGGCCGCATGTTCTCCAGCGCCAGTTCTACTGTAGCTAGGGTTCATACCATTAATTTCTAAGATATCATCTCTGATATTTTGATTACGTTTTTCAATATTAATAACACGAACAAAACTATTAGTCACAGCCGCAGTAAAGTAAGCAAACGGATTGTCTGATTTACTTTCGTCAAATTGTAATCCAATTTGTGTTAACTGTAAAATGGCCTGTCCTTTCATTTCGTCATTGTATGTGTACCCGCGAACGTTACCGCGAGTCGCATATCTCTCACATAATTTTAACATCATACGTGCTAAAGTGTTAGTTATTTGGCCAGCATCTTTGTCAAAATGTCCTTTCTCTAAACTGCCCTTCCAATGACTTTTACCCACACATACTAGTTCATCGTTATCATTAAATTTCCAGTGTTGGAATGGCGGAAAGTTTACTTTATCTCTGTGATCTGCTAAACTCTTTGGATTCTTTTTACGGGTATTGTTTAATGGTATATGATCAAATGTCATGATACGGAATACTAAGTCCGTTTTTGCTATTTTTTTATAGTCGACTTCGCAATCTGCTTGCTTGACTTTTTCGCCGGCCTTTTTTCGAGTTTGATAGTCCAAGTCTCCTATACGTTTTGCACGATTACGTTTGGCTTCTGCAATAGTACGTATGTTAATTTTATCAACACTTGGTAGAATTATATCATACTGGTGGTACTCTGGTTGTTCAAAAACACAATAAGAGCTTTTTGATTTGTGAATTTCAAGGAGCATGTCCTTGTTATTGAGATAATTTACTTTTACATTCATCCTTTAGAGTCCTCTAATTGTTAATTATAAACTACGCACTTAACAAAGTCAAATAAATAATATACCAAAAGGAATATTATTATGGCATTAGGTGATAGTCTTGTACAAAATTTAAATTCTGCGCCTGGGTTAATCAGTAGTGTTGGAAATGGTATAAATGTTGCAAACAATTTAAGTTCGGCAATTTCTGCTGGATATGCAAGCGGTAATGTTGCCGGCGCATTACGAATGGCAACAAGTGGATTGCCAGCCGCAGGAGAAGCGGTAGGTGATATTCTTAGTGCAGTTGCTAGTTTTGGCGGTGATGCCAATGCTAATGACTGGAGAGTTAGATTAAGTTTAGCCAATTGGTCTAGTTTTAGGAGCAGTCCTGTTTTAAAACCATTAAAAGATGCAGGAGGTCTCATATTTCCATATACTCCACAAATTAATATTGCTAGTAGTTCAAGTTATGCCAAAGTTGAAACTACACATACTAACTATTCATTTCATGCTTTTAAAAGTAGCGACCCAGGTACGATTAGTATAACTGCTCCTATGTTTGTTGAAGATTCTACACAGGGATTGTACTGGATTGCTATGGTGCATTATTTACGAAGTCTTACCAAAATGTTTGCTGGATCTGATCCAAAAGCAGGTAACCCGCCCCCTATTGTATTTTTAAATGGTTATGGTAACTATGTTTTTAAAAATATTCCAGTAGTTGTTACAAGTTTTAGCACAAGTTTAGATGCTAGCTGTGATTATATCGGAGTTAATGTTGTCGGTAGTGCTGCCGGAGCAGTAGAAGGAGTAGCCGACAGTATTGGTGGACTTGCTGATTCACTAAGCGGTGCAGGTTTAGGGCTAGGTGGACTTACAAACACGGTTAGTAGTATTGCTGGAGGGGTAGGACAAGTAGCGGCATTAGCAGGTACATTTGGGCTTGGCGGAACGACTAGCGGCGGTGTAAGTCATGTACCTACTAAAAGTAGTTTTAGTGTAACTTTACAACCTATCTATAGTAGAACAAGTGCTCGTAACTTTAGCCTTGACAGATTTGTTACAGGCGGTTACCTTAATAATAGTTTTGGATATATCTAATTATGGCTACATATACTAACACAAGTCCTTGGTATACGACACCTGTTAAGAATACTTACTTAGATGTGCTATCGATTCGTCCAGTTAGTGCTGAGCCAGATGATTTTTTATTCACTCTAACACCTCAGTATACTTACAGACCTGATCTATTAGCATATGATTTATATGGTGAAGTTGGACTATGGTGGGTGTTCATGCAAAGGAATTTAGATATTATACAAGATCCTATTTTAGATTTTGTACCAGGTACACAAATTTATATTCCTAAAAATAGCAGTTTAAGAATAATATTAGGGTTATAAAATGAGTTTAGACGGTCTTTCAGGCGTTATTGATTCTGCAACTGCCAGTATTGAAAGCGGTGCCACAGCTATAGGTAATACAGTTTCAAATGCCGCATCTAGTGTTTCAAATTTTTTAAGTCAAGGTCCTGCAAATGCATTAACAAGCATAGGTAATTCAGTGACAGGTGCATTAAGTTCTCTTAATAGTTTGTTTACCAAAGTTGATGGAATTAAATTACCTTTACCTAATCCTTTATTTGATTATGCTAGTTATGATTATGTATTAAGCATATCAGTATTAACACATGATGATTTAAATTTTCCTGATAAAAGTTATATGGCAGGAAAACAATTACCCATAATTTGTAAAGATGCAAATGCAGATCCAAAAAATCGAATACAGACAGCATACGGCCAGTTTGACTTTTTTATTGATAATGTTGAATTAAGTTGTAGTGTTGGTATGCAAAACGGCGAAAATTCGAATTTGCTTACTGGATCGATTACAATTATAGAACCATATAGCATGGGGATGTTTTTGCTTGCACTTCAAGCGGCAGCAGAGCAGGCAAAATGGGTCAACTACCTACAAGCCGCATATCTACTAACTATTGAATTTAGAGGAAACACTGAAACAGGACAGATTGTTAACATTCCAAATACAACTAGAAAAATTCCTTTTAAATTTCAAACTACTGATTTTACGGTTACTGAAAAAGGATCAGAATATAGGTGTGTTATATCTCATATGAGTGCAGAAGCACATGCATCTGACAATAAAAATTTAAAAACAGATGTATCTGCAGAAGGTGCAACAGTTCAAGAAGTTTTACAAACTGGTGAGAAAAGTCTTCAAGTTGCCATCAACAAACGTTTGCAATCATTACAAGCTAACGGAACAGTTGCAGTTGCTGACCAAATTTTAATTTTATTTCCAACAGATTATTCTTCATCTTCAGGTAATACTACTAGTGGTGATACAGAAGATGACGCTGGAGCAACTTCGTCTTCGTCTACAGGCAGTTTTGATGATATAGCAAAAAAGTTAAATGTTACAGTAAGTAAAACAAACAAAACATATATCCAGTCAAACGATGATTGTAATGAAATAGGCAAATCTTCGTTAGGATACGACGATGTTAAAAAAGCATTAACACCTGTCGGTAAAGAAAACATGGTGTATGATAAAACTACAAAAACATTTATTCGTGCAAATAATCAAGTAGATCAAAAAGTTAGTGATCATAAATTTAGTCAAGATTCTAGTATTATTAACGCAATTAATCAAGTTATATTAAACAGTGATTACTCAAAAAATTCTTTAAAAGAAGGTGCAACTACTGAAGAAGGATTTCGAAAATGGTGGAAAATTGACACTCAAGTCTATGTTCTTGATACGAAAGCAAATGCTGGAAAAACTGGTTCACACCCTAAATTAATTGTTTATAGAGTAATACCATATGAAGCACATAGTGGTGCTGTGCAAGCTCCTAATACAAAACCAAAAGGTTTGGATAATTTAACAAAACAAGTAGTAAAAAAATACGATTATATCTACACAGGCAAAAATGTTGATATTTTATCTTTAAATTTAGCATTTGATTTTACATATGCGGCTGCGGGCGATGCTACACTTGCTACAACTACTCAAGATAATAAAGCTAAAGAAAATCAATCAGTTGCAGAAGAACCAGGTTTAATTAATAAAGCAATACCAGACGGTAATGCACCGCAAAATACTCCAGGATCGTTACCTACATCAGTTAAAAATTCTGTCACAGAACGTCGTTCAGATAGATACGGTGGCGGAGGTATGGAAACTCAAGAAACTAGAGCTGCCAAGGCATTTCATGATGCAGTAACAAATCAAAATGCTATGTTAAAACTTGACATGACTATTCTAGGAGATCCGTATTATATTGCACAAAGTGGAACAGGAAACTATACAAGTAAATCTACACAATATAAAAATCTCAATAAAGACATGACAATTAACTATCAAAATGGAGAAGTTCATGTTGTTGTTAATTTCAGAACTCCGTTAGACATTAACCAAAGCACCGGTATGTATGATTTTGGATCAAGCTCTTCTGCTGGCCCAACATTGGCATGGAGCGGTTTATACAAAGTATTTGATATTACCTCAAAATTCTCAAAAGGGCAATTCACACAAGAAATAACAGGTACTAAAGTGACAGGTGAAGATCTTAAAGGACCGGGAAGCGAAAAAGGTTCTATTACTACTAATAATGATTCTAAAAATCCTAACGATCCGTATGCAACTGGTACACCTAATAGCACAATTACTAGTCAAAATACTGGACCACAACCTGGCACACCTGAATGGCAAACTGCTTATAACAACGGTGATATACCACAAGATTAATTATGTCAGATTACAATCCAAATACATTATCATCTAGTGGCGAACCGCAAGTAAGACCAGGTCCATTGATTGCAACAGTGGTTAGCCATTTAGATAAAGAATACTCGGGTAAGATAGAAGTTGATATCGGTCGTCCAGGAGGCGGCACCGGATCTTCGAGTCAATTACATCAAGTTAGTTATATGAGTCCATTTTATGGAACTACTGCGGCTTCGAACGTTAGAAAAGATCCTAACAATTATGATAGCACACAAAAAAGTTACGGTATGTGGATGATACCTCCGGATGTTGGATCTCGGGTAATTGTTATTTTTATTGACGGGAATCCAAAGTATGGTTTTTGGTTAGGTGCCATACAAGATGAAGGTATGAACTTCATGTTGCCTGGTGTCGCGGCTACAGAAAATGTTGTAGATGGTGCAGGATTTAATGATACTGCCGGACGTCCAGGTAGGATACCTGTCGGAGAATTTAATAGAAAAATTAATACCGGAAATCCTAATGATGTTACTAAATGGTTAAAACCTAAGCATCCTTTAGCTGATGCATTAATTAATCAAGGACTTATATTAGATGATGTTAGAGGCATAACGACTAGTAGTGCAAGAAGAGAAGCTCCTAGTTCTGTATTTGGAATTAGTACGCCTGGTCCATTGGATAAACGACAAGATTCTCCGACAGGTGCCTATGGAAAACCTGAACATGAAATTCCTGATTATCCGGCAAGCAGATTAGGCGGTACAACATTTGTCATGGATGATGGTGATGATAAATTTTTACGTAAAACAAAAGCAGGCGAAGGACCTCCTGAATATGCTTCGACAGATCAGAAAGATACTAGCGGACTTCCAGAAATTCCAAATAATGAACTAGTAAGACTGCGTACTAGAACCGGGCATCAAATTTTATTACACAACAGCGAAGATTTAATTTATATTACTAATAGTCGCGGAACAGCATGGATAGAACTAACTAGTAATGGTAAAATTGACATCTATGCACAAGATAGTATTAGTATTCATACTGAACAAGATTTTAATTTTTATGCTGGACGCGATTTTAACTTTGAAGCAGGAAGAAACTTTAATCTTAAAGTTGCTAATCGACATCAAACAGAAGTAGGCGGTAATCAAATCTTAATTGTTGATGAAAATCAAAAAATACAAATTAAACAAGACGTTGATATAACTTACGAACAAAATTATAAACATCATGTTATAGAACAAGTTGATTGGAATTTTGACGCAAGTATTAATTGGAATGTGGGCAGTGGAAGCGGCGGAGGAAATGTTAACTCGACCGTAGGAGGAAATGTAACTAGTAAAGTTACTGGTACAAAAAATGAAACTATAAATGGTAGTGTAATACAAACAATACAAGGTAGTTTAGATCTTAATATTACTGGACATAATAATCTTACAGCCGGAGGAGATACTAACATTCTTAGCGGCGGACATAATGATTTTACCGCTGGAGGAGATACTAATATTCTTAGCAGTGGGAATCATGTTGAGACAGCCGTAAATATTCATATGAACGGTCCTCAAGCAGCCACAGCAGCCACAGCAGCCACAGCAAGTTCTCCAAATAATGCCGAAGAAGCAGTAGTTCCAGAACCGCTACCAACATACGATAATCCGACTCCTGATAATAGTGCAATACCGGCAGTTCCAGGAGATCCTATTAATAGTATTATGTTACGTATACCAACTACCGAACCGTATATTTTACATGAAAATTTAGACCCAGCAAACCTTACACCGACAAATACAGATAGAGAAACAGGTAGTGTTGATTCTGTCCCCTCAGCATGGCAAACATATTCGACAATTACTGATACATTTAATAGAATCAAAGGAGCAGATTAACAATGGCATCGAATTTATACAATAAAATTACCATACCCAAGAAATCTACAGTTGTCAATGCTACTCCTAAAATGTATAGGGGATTTAGTTCAGTTAACAAAACGACTGAGAATTTCTCTTTATATGATTTTGAATTAATTAAACAAGATTTAATAAATCATTTTCATGTTAGACAAGGAGAAAGATTAATGCAACCTAATTTTGGAACAATCATATGGGACTTAATATTCGAACCATTGACGGAAGAAGTTAAAGATCTTGTATTGCAAAATGTTAATCAGATATTAAATTATGACCCTAGAATACAAGCTAGTAATATATTAATTACACCATACGAAACTGGATTACAGATTCAATGTATATTAAAGTATTTGCCCTATAACATTAGCCAATCTCTTCAGTTAAAATTTGATCAAACAAACGGTTTGTTAACAACCTCCCTTTAAATACCCACATAATTTGATCTAATAAATACATTTATTAGGATTCATTATGAGCTCAACGGATAGACAAAATAACCTGCTAGTTAGTGAAGATTGGCAGAAAATTTATCAATCATTTAAGAACGCTGATTTCCAAAGCTATGACTTTGATAATTTGCGTCGAACAATGATAGATTATATTCGAACAAACTTTCCTGAAGATTTCAATGATTATACTGAGTCTAGCGAATACCTTGCTCTAATTGATCTTATTGCGTTTGTTGGTCAAAGTATAGCGTTCCGTGTTGATTTAAATGCACGTGAAAACTTTTTAGAACTAGCAGAACGTAGAGATAGTGTGCTAAGGCTAGCACGTATGATTGGCTATAATGCCAGCAGAAATGTACCTGCAAGTGGTTTATTAAAAGTTACAACAGTTTCTACAACAGAAAATGTATTAGATAGTAATGGAATAAATTTATCTGGGCAAACAATTACATGGAATGACCCTAGTAATAGTAATTGGTATGACCAGTTTATTAAAATAATTAATGCGGCATTGCCACAGACTCAACAATTTGGAAATCCAGTAGACTCGGCAACAATTTATGGAATTCCAACAGCGCAATACAGATTCAATGCTAATAATACTAGCGTTCCGATTTATAGTTTTAGTAAACCAGTTGCTGGTAGAAGCATGGATTTTGAAGTAACTAGTACAACATTCGCTGGTGAAACATTTATCTACGAAGAAGCACCTAAAATTGGTAATAATATTGCATGTGTATACCAGGACGATGGATACGGTGCAGGAAGCCCTACTACAGGTTTCTTTTTTAATTTTAAACAAGGTGTGTTAAATCAAGCAACATTTAATGTTACGCAACCAACTAGCAATCAAACAATCGATATAGATACTCAGAACATTAATAATACTGATGTATGGTTATATCAATTAAATCAAAGCAATGGATTAGAAAACACATTATGGACACCTGTACCTGCATTAACTGGTAATAATATTATCTATAATAGTCTTAATAGTAATGTAAAAACTATTTACAATGTTATTTCAAGAGCAAGCGATGCAATAACATTATCATTTGCAGATGGTACATTTGGACAATTGCCATTAGGCAATTTTAGAATTTACTATAGAATAAGCAATGGCCTTTCTTATACTATTAATCCAGGCGATATATTGAATATTAGTATTGGTATTCCTTATACATCTGCTAGCGGACAACCTGAAGTACTATCATTAACACTTGGATTAGTTACATCTGTAAGTAATAGTAGCCCATCTGAAACTAATGCTAGTGTTAAAACAAATGCACCGCAGACATATTATACACAAAACAGGATGATTACTGGAGAAGACTATAATATTAGTCCTCTTAGTGTTACACAATTAGTTGCTAAAATAAAATCTGTTAATAGAACTAGTAGTGGTATTAGTCGCTATTTTGACCTAGTGGATCCGACTGGCAAGTATAGTAGCACTAATTTATTTGCTGATGACGGTATAATTTATCGAGAACCTTATGTTGGTACATCGACATTCTCGTATCTTACAAAGACAGATATTGAAGGTATAATTTACAATCAAATTTTTCAATTGCTAGACAATCCTGATTTGAGAAATTTTTATTACGATAATTTTATTAATTATATTAATGAAAGTTTAAATATATCTTGGTATAATTATACATCTGACAGTAATAGTTCGACTGGTTATGTAGGCAACCCATCAACTTCAATACCGTACAAAGTTTCATCTTACACAACAACAGATTTAAAATATTTTACAACTGGCTCGTTAATAAAATTTACTGCTCCTGCAGGTTATTATTTTGATACTACAAATAGAAATCAATTAGTTACAACTCCGAATATAACTGGAGTTACTAGTTATCTATGGGCACAAGTGGTGTCCATTACAGGCGATGGTACTGGTGATGGTGCTGGATATTTTAGTAGTACAGGGCTAGGTTCTATTATTTTAAATAAAATTGTTCCTAGCAATGCTATCCTTAATCAAATTATTCCAGATTTATCTGTTACAATTGGATCTTCTGTAATAACAACTATGATAGATTTAATCTTTTCAAATAATACATTTGGATTAAGATATGATTCAGCAACACAAACTTGGCAAATAGTCTTTGAATCGAATTTAAATGTAGCTAATTCATTTAGTCTTGCTAACCAAGGTGATACAACAAATACTCAACAAGATTCAAGTTGGATGTTATTGTTTACTACTAATAATGAAATTTATACAGTTAACTCTAGATTGTTGAGATACATATTTGAGAGCGACAGCGAAATATCTTTTTACTTTGATAGTAATTTAAAAATTTATGATATTGTATCTAGCAGTACAATTACTGATAGCTTAAAAATTTTAAGTATTAATCCGCATCCAAAAAGTTTAACCGACACACTAGGAACATATCCTTTTACAACAGATTTAAACTGGCAAATTACTAGCGCATATATTGGGCTGGATGGTTATGTAGATCCTACAAAAATTGTTGTAACTTTTGCAGATTCTGAAAATAATGGTATTGTTGATAATCCTCAACTATTTTTAGATATTGTAGAGCCTAATTATTTGCCTTTAACAAAATACATTATTCAAGAAAAATACTTAATTAGTTTAGGACAGGAAGACTACAGATATGTATACAATGATCCTGCAAATACAATAGTTGTAATTTTACCTACAGATCCTAAAGTATATTCGTCTTATAATGATGGACAGTATTTTTATTTTGTAGATACACAAGTTGTTAAAAAATATAATGCATCTACTGCTACTTTAATTCCAACTTTAGATTATAAAGTATATGTAGGACGTGATAAATTAAAATTCCAATATATTCATAATGCAGACTATGATAGTCGTATTGATCCTGGTGCAAGTAATATCATGGATATATATGTATTAACTGTTGATTATGATACAAAGTTCAGACAATGGCTATCGGGTGCTAATGTTAGCCAACCTTTGCCTCCAAGTAGTGCTGAATTAAACAGTATATTAAGTCCTAACTTAAATTTAATTAAATCTATAAGTGACGAAATTATATATCACCCTGTTAGTTATATCTTATTATTTGGATCTCAAGCAGATTTAAATTTACAAGCGACATTTAATGTTGTCAAAAATCCAAGTAGTACAGCAAGCGATAATGATATTATTTCAAGAATAATTATAGCCTTTAATCAGTTCTTTGCTTTAGAAAATTGGAATTTCGGAGATACATTTTATTTTACAGAATTAGCAACGTATGTAATAAATCAACTTACGCCTGATGTTAGTAATTTTGTTATTGTACCTAAGCAAAATAGTTTATATTTCGGAAGTTTATTCGAAATACAATGTCCAAGTAACCAAATATTTGTAAGCTGTGCACAAGCATCTGATATTGTTATTGTATCTGGGTTGACTAGTGACAACCTTAAAACAACAACAGGACAAAATTTAAGTAATATCATTACTTCACAAAACATTACATCAGCAACATTCGGGGTAACTAATGGCTAATAGCAATAATCCAATCGGTCGTGACGGGCTAAGTGCAAACTTATTACCTAATTTTTATCAAACTATTGCTAATAAAAAGTTTTTACAAGCAACTATTGACCAATTATTTCAAACAGGTACAGTTAAAAAAGTAAATGGTTATATAGGCAGACAAAATGCAAAATCAGCAAATGGTACTGATATCTACGTAAATGCTGCCGATAGATTTAGACAACATTACCAATTAGAACCTGCAATTACAGTTGAAGATAGTATTGGAAATACTACATTTTTTAAAGATTATCAAGACTATATTAATCAAATTAGGGTATTTGGCGGAAATACTAATAATCATGCTAGATTAAATAAACAAGAATTTTATTCTTGGGACCCACATATTGATTGGGATAAGTTTGTTAATTTTCAAAATTATTATTGGCAACCATATGGCCCTGAAACTATTGTAATACCAGGACAACAGTTAGCCATTACTAGTACATATACTGTAGAAATACAATCTGAAATCAACAATAACGAATATTTGTTTACACCAAACGGATTTTCTCTTAATCCTGTATTAACACTATATAGAGGGCAAACATACATTTTTGAAATTAATAGCCCAGGTAATCCTTTTAGTTTTAAAACTGCTAGAAGTACAGGTATCGATGATAGATATATTATTTCGACTATTGATAATTATGGTGTAGAAAATGGGACAATTATATTCACAGTACCCTTAGATGCTCCTACAGTTTTATACTATCAAAGCGAAACAGATTTGAATTTAGGCGGTGCGATTGAAATATTATCTATTGATCAGGATACTTATATTAATGTAGAAAACGATCTATTAGGCAAAAAAACATATACATTACCTGGCGGTATGGCGTTAAGCAACGGTATGAAAGTTGCATTTAAAGGTAATGTAACACCTGTAGAATATTCTACTGGAGAGTTCTATGTAGAAGGTGTAGGTACATCGATTAAATTAATACCTACATCAATTTTAGAAATTATAAATTCTTATACAGTAGAACAAACTGTGCCGTTTGACAGTGAAAACTTTGATAGTAACCCTTTTAGTGATGCTACAGGTTTTGCTGGCCAATTAGACTATATTGTTATTAACCGTGCTAGTAATGACAGAAATAACTGGAGCAGATATAATCGTTGGTTCCATAAAGATGTATTAATTGCTAGTGCAACTTTCAACAATAATATTGCAAGTTTAGATCAATCTGCAAGAGCAGTTAGACCAATTATAGAATTTGAAGCTAATTTAAAATTATTTAATTTTGGAACTACTGCAATTCCTGATGTTGATTTGATTGATAGTTTTACAACAGATGCATTTTCAACAATTGAAGGTACATTTGGGTACAATGTTGATGGAATACCGTTAGCACAAGGACAACGAATTATTTTTACTGCTGATACAGATCGCTTAGTAAAAAATAAAATATTTGAAGTTACATTTGTCGATGTATTGCATTTGAATGAAGGTAGTCGTCAAATTCATCTAGTAGAAATAAGTAATCCTGAATTAAATCAGATTGTATTAATTAAGTCGGGTATAACAAATCAAGGAAAATCTTATTGGTATGATGGTACTACATGGCAGCCAGGACAAATTAAAAATACTGTAAATCAACAACCGTTATTTGATATTGTAGATGAAAATAAAATTAGTTACGGAAATAATTTAGTTTATAATGGCTCTACATTTAAAGGAACTAGCCTTTTTTCATATAAAATAGGATCAGGCTCTAAAGACTCATCATTGGGATTTTCTCTAAGTTACAAAAATATTAATAACATTGGAGACATTATTTTTAATTTTACACTAGCGACTGATTCATTTCAATACAAACAATCTACATCAATTATTACACAAAATATTAATATAGGATATTTAATTAGTCAAGATTATGCTGGTAATTTAATTTATAAAAACGGCTGGCAAACTTGTATAACACCTACGGTACAAGCCGCAGTTAGGATTTACAAAAATTCTGGTTTAACGAATAATTTTAATATTGATATTTTTGATGACATTACGCAACTAACTGATTTAGTTGTTAGAGTTTATGTTAATGGTATTAGATTAGATCCTACATTGTGGACATTAACTACTAATTCTCGTTATAAACAAATTGTATTAACTAATGCAATTGCAAAAACTGATGTATTAACAATTAAGGCATTTTCTGCTCAACCTATTAACAATAATGGGTATTATGAAATTCCTGTTAATTTACAAAATAATCCATTGAATAATATTATGGGAGATTTCACATTAGGTGAAGTTACCGATCATGTTACTTCAATAGTTGATAATTTAGGATCAGCTTTTGTAGGATCGTTTCCTGGGCCAGGAAATCTTAGAGATTTAGGCAATATAACACAATATGGTACAAAATTTGTACAGCATAGCGGTCCTTTAAGCCTAGCATTGTATCATATAACATCAAATTCAAACAATATTATTAAATCATTGGAACAAGCAAGAAATGATTATAATAATTTTAAAAGAAATTTTGTTAAAACTGCAAGCAATTTAGGTGTTGAAGGAGATCCAGTTACACTAGTTAATTTAATCCTTCAAAAAATTAATAAAGATAAACCTAACACAGGGCCTTATTATTTTAGTGATATGATTCCTTACGGTGCTAGTGTTAAAACTAATTTAACCGTAGTAGATTATCGAATTAAAACTTATCCGTTAAGTGCAGTTTTTACATTGGATTCATTATCGAATAAAGCTGTTGGAATTTATTTAAACGGAGTTCAATTAATTTTTGGACGTGATTATACATTTAGTACACAAGGATTTGTAGTAATTGATAATAGTGTTGTTATGAATAATGGCGACACTATCACCACCTATGAATATGATAGTACAGATGGATGTTTTGTTCCAGAAACTCCTACCAAGTTAGGTATGTGGCCAGCATATGTTCCTCAAATTTATATGGATACATCGTTGGTTACTCCGCAATTAATGATACAAGGACACGATGGTAGTCAAGTTCTTGCTTACGGTGATTATCGTGATAATTTAATCTTAGAATTAGAAAAAAGAATTTTTAATAATATTAAAGTTAAGTATGATACTTCTATTTTTGATATCGCTGACATTCTTCCTAGTTATAACAGAAATAATGATTATAGTTTATCAGAATTTAATCAAGTACTTGCTCCTAGTTTTTATAAATGGACAAGTTTAGCTGGAAGGGATTTTACTAAACCATTAAGTTATGATATAAACAATTCATTTACTTACAACTACACTGGAAATTCAGCACCAAACGGCGAAAATGTTCCTGGATATTGGAGAGGAATATATCGTTGGTTACTAGACACTGACCGTCCACATATTTGCCCATGGGAAATGTTAGGATTCAGTATAATGCCAAGCTGGTGGACTAGTGTGTATGGTCCTGCACCTTATACTAGTGATAATTTGCCATTGTGGCAAGATATCAATGATGGTATGGTTCGCGAACCTGGTGTATCTGCTATAAAATTAAACAAATATGCTAAACCGTTTTTAATGAATCATATCCCTGTTGACGAAGGCGGCAATTTATTAAGCCCTATCGAATGTGGATTAGCAGTAGGCACTATTACTCCGAATGTAGATAGTGATTTTGTATTTGGTGATGTTAGTCCAGTAGAAGCTGCCTGGCGCCGTAGTAGTCATTATTCTTTTAGTGTAATATTGGCTAGTATGTTATTAACACCTGCAAACACATTTGGATTACTTTTAGATAGAAGTAGAATTATTAGAAACCTCGCAGGTCAGCTGGTTTATTCTGATACTATGTTAAGAGTAAGACCTGCAGATATTATTTTACCTAGTATCTATTCCAGTACTACTAGAATACAAACAGCTGGTATTGTAAATTATATCGTTTCTTATATTCTTAATTTTATATTCAGTAATAATACAAAAATATATTTGAAATATCAAGAAGATTTACAAACTATGATACCACAATTATCATATCGAGTAGGTGCATTTACAGGAAAAGATCAATTTAATTTATTATTAGATTCAAAAACTCCATTAAGTACTGGTAATGTTTTTGTTCCAAGTGAAAATTTTAAAATCATTTTAAACGTTTCTAGCCCAATACAAAAAATAACTTATAGTGGAGTTATTATAACAAAAAAACAAACTGGATACGAAGTTAAAGGATATAGCAGAACTCAACCTTATTTTGTCTACTACCCTTATACACAATCCGGTAACACTATTAATGTTGGCGGAATAAGTGATTCGTATAGTGTATGGACTCCTGGTCAGCAATATGCAGTTGGATCTATAGTACAATATAGCAATACTTTTTATCGTTGTACTATAACAAATACAGCAACAAATACATTTGACATTACTTATTTTGCGCCTTTGACAAATCTACCAGTTGTAGGTGGAGTAAATGCAATTTTAAGAAAACGTTGGGATACAACTACTCCTATTGTAGTTCCGTACGGTACTGAATTTTATAAGATCCAAGATGTAGTTGATTTTTTACAAGGCTATGGCGAATATTTAAAACTACAAGGTTTTGTGTTCGAAGATTTTAATTCAAATCTTCAAGCAGTTTCTAACTGGGATACTAGTGTTAACGAATTCTTATTTTGGACCACACAAAATTGGGGTGCAGGGCAGGATAAATGGAGTGACTGGACTCCGGATCTTCCAGTCACTTACGGATCTATTGTGAGATATAATGGTGACTATTATAGTGCATTGTTTAATATAGCCGCAACTAACGTATTCGATGCTACTAAGTATACAAAATTAGATGGATTATCGGATGTTGGCAATAGTGTTATTAGTTTAAGTCCAAGTGCAAATAAATTAACATTCTTAACAAAACTTGCAGTTGTTGATGATATAACAAATGAGTTTTATGATTATGAAATTTCTAAAGTAGATGGAACTCCTTTAAAACCTCAATTCTTAGATAGCTATCGATCGGGTAATGTTGTTAGTTACAGTCCAAAGACAAGTGATGGAATTTACGGAGCAACTTTTTATCTAGTACAACATGAGCAAGTTATTACTTTAGATAATACTACAATTTTTAATGATTTAATTTACAATCCAGAAAGTGGATATAGACAAGAACGTTTGAAAGTTTCTTCACACGTTAGTTCACATTGGTATGGCGGATTTGATGTTCCTGGATTTATTTTTGACCAAGCAACTATTCAACAATGGCAACCTTGGCAAGATTATGCATTAGGTGATATTGTAAATTACCAAGGATATTATTATGGTGCTACTACTGCATTAGCAGGTGTCGCTGAATTTAATCCAGCAAACTGGACACAGCTAGCATCTAAACCTACACCTCAGTTAATTCCTAATTGGACATATAAAGCTAGTCAGTTTACAGATTTTTATGATTTAAACGGAGATAATTTTGATACTGCTCAACAAGAGATGGCGCAACATCTTATTGGATATCAATCGCGTCAATATTTAGATAATATTATTCAAGATCCAGTTAGCGAATTTAAATTTTATCAAGGTATGATCCGAGATAAAGGAACTCAAAATGTTCTTAATAATTTATTCAATGTGTTAAGTTCTGATAATTTAGAAAGTTTAGTATTCTATGAAGAATGGGCAGTTAGAAGCGGACAGTACGGTGCTGCCAACGCATTTGAAAATATTGAATTTATATTAGATGAATCTGCATTTAGAATTAATCCGCAAGGGTTTAATTTAACAAATGTAGTTGATCCTAATTTAAATTTTATTATTCAACAAACTCCTAATGATGTTTATCTTAAACCTTTAGGATATAATTCTACTCCGTGGCCGATTTTATCTACATATAATCCGTTCTTACGTAGTGCAGGGTATGTTAATGCGGCAGATGTTTCTTTAGTATTAAAATCTTTAAGCGATATTGTCAATTCTAATGTTGTATTATCAGAAGGAAACTATGTTTGGGTTACGTTTGAAGGACCAAGCTGGAATGTATATAGATTTACTAATCAACATATTAACATTGTATCGTTATCGCTAAACAAAGGAATTATGACATTTAATTCCGATGTACTAGTTAAATTGTCAGTGGGTGATTGGATTTATATATCTGGAGTGTCTCTAATTACAGGGTATTATCAGATTAGTACAGTTTCATTAAATCAATTTACAGTATCTACTTCGATCGGATCGATTCCTAGTCCGTTTACTCAAGCTAGTAGTATAATTGTACATTCTTTTGTGACACAAAAAACATCATCGATAGACACATTAGATACTATTTTAACTATTAAATTAAATTCAAAAGAATTAATATGGACCGATAATAGTGGTAATGGCGATTGGGCAGTATGGCAGTATAATCCTGTATATAATATTGTACCTATTGGTAATACTCTTCCAAGAACAAATTTACAATTTGGTTCATTGGTTGCAATGAGTACTAATGGATTTATAGCCGCAGTAGGATCATTGATAGGTGAAATAGTTATCTATGATAAAAACGGTATTGAAATAGAATGGACACAACGTCAAGTTATACAAGATACACAGGGTATTGTAAGTAATAGAATTTCTCTTGCAGACGACGGCAGTTATATGCTAGTGAGTAATTGTACTGGACAAGGTACAGTCTTGTTATACAAGAAAGATATTAATAATATTTTTTCATATTTTACAACTCTTACTAGTCCAAACACACAGTCCGGCGATGAATTTGGTTATAGTTCTGTGTTTGGAGTTGACGAGAATGGTAACACACCTGTTTATATTTCGTCCCCTGGCACTACTAATAAAGTATATAAATTTACATATTCTAATTCAGTTCAAGCATCATCGTCTTACAATCCTGTAGGAAGTTTAGGAGTAACATTAGCTGTTGAATCGACATCTGGTATTTCAGCAGGCATGATTGTATCAGGAATTGGATTTAGTAGTAATCAAACAGTTGTATCTGTTATTGATAGTAAAACTGTTTTATTAAGTGGCTTACCTGATTCTATTCCTTCAGGAGTTATTAATTTTTCAACATTGGGTTGGACTTCAGATATGTCTGTGGTATTTTCTGCACCGTCAGGAATTACATCTTTCGGACAGACTATAAAATTAAGCGGGGATGGAAAAACTATTGCAATTTCAGGAATTAATTCTGGTTTATCTAAACATGAAGTTTTTATATATCAAAATAATGGAACAGAATTTACTGCTCTAACACCAATTCTTGGTCCAGCTAACGATGTAGACTTTGGTAATGGAATTGATATTTCGTATGACGGTACTTACATTGTAGTATCAGATGATTCATTAAGCATTAATGGATTAAATCAAAGAGGCGGTGTTACAGTTTATAAATTAATAAATGGTCAATATTCAGTTCTCCAAAATTTAATACCTCGTACTCCTGAAACTTCTGGACATTTCGGTAATAAAATTTCTTTCATGAATGATTCGCAAACTATCGTAGTTTATAGTCAATACGGAGACAACTATATTACTACAACATTCGATGCAACAAATACTGAAACTAAAAACACGCCGACTACATTTGATAACGGTGATACAGTATTAACGGTTACTCAAGTAAATAGCGGTAGAGTTGATATATATGACAAATATGTTAATAATTGGATATTCAGTGAAAGTTTACCTAAAGTTAATCCTATTGTTAATGCTGGTAAATTTGTAACAAATGATGTTTACTCTATTTTAACAATTGGCACAACTGATTTTACTTTAATAGGTGCTAGTGCAAATAAAGTGGGTATAACATTTACTGCAACCGGCCCTGGTAAAGGTACAGGTACAGCAACTATCTCTACATTGATATCGGACGGTTATGGTGTCGGATTTGCAGTTGGTAATAATCAAATATTAATTGGAGCTCCTACTACAATCGATCAAGGTTTAGTTAGCGGATCGATTTATAACTATGCAAAAACACCAAATTCTTTTACATGGACACAATTACATTCAGATATTAATAAACCTGATATTACAAAAGTTAAAAAAGCATTTTTATACAATAAAGCTAATGGTAAATTAATAACTTATTTGGATACTATCGATCCTGCACAAGGAAAAATTCCAGGCCCAGCAGAGGAAGAAATAAAATATAAAACATTTTATGATCCTGCAACATACTCTGTAGGTAATAATAACATAAATGTAAATGCAAGTACAGCATGGACTACAGATCAAGTTGGTATGCTGTGGTGGGATTTGAGAACAGCTAAATTTATAAATGCCTACGAAAATGATACATCGTATAGAAATACTAATTGGAATACACTAGCTGTAGGTGCAAGTATTGATATTTACGAATGGGTTTCTACAAAGTTAAAACCAAGTCAATGGGACGCTCAGGCAGATACAACTGCCGGCAATGCATTAGGAATTAGTGGCCAAAGTTTATATGGTGATACTGCTTATTCAACAAGCCAAAAATATAATAATATAACAAAGACTTATACAAACACATATTATTTCTGGGTTAAAAATAAAAAATTTATTCCTAACATTCCTGGTAGAAATTTGGCAGCTCAAGACGTTTCAAATTTAATTGCTAATCCTAGAGGTCAAGGGTATACATATTTGGCATTAACTGGATTAGATTCATTTAGTTTAGTAAATGTTAAACCATATTTGACCGGAACAGATATTGTTTTAAGTATTGAATACTGGACAGGTAGTAAAACAGATCAAAACATACATAGTCATTGGAATATTATCAGCGATGATCCAACAACTTATATTCCTGCAACTATTGAACAAAAATGGATTGATAGTTTATGTGGATGTGACCAAGCAGGACGTCTTGTACCTGATATTGCATTACCACCTAAACTACGATATGGAATTGAAAACAGACCTCGTCAAAGTATGTTTATTAATAGATTCGAAGCTTTAAAAGAATTTGTAGAATTAACAAATCAAATATTGATACAAAATCAAATAGTAGAAGTTTACAATATTGAACCTTTAGAATCGTATGATGCATACCCTGAAGTAATATCGGGATTATATGATGTAACTTTTGATACTGATTCAGAATTATCTTATGCAAATGTTGCAACTATATCTAGACCGTCTATTATTCCTATTCCACCTTCTACTACTAATGGTAAAATTGCCGGAGGGACAATATTATCTCAAGGAAAAGGATTTATTGTTGCACCGTATATTACAGTAATTGGAACAGGTGTTGGTGCAGTAGTTAAGGCTATAATTAATACAAAAGGTCAAATTACTGGAGTAGATGTTATATCTTCTGGTGAAGGATATGATGACACTACTAAATTTATAATTAGAGATTATAGTGCACTAGTAAAGAGTGATAGTCAAGCAAATGGAAATTGGAGCATTTATAGTTACGATCCAATACAACAAACTTGGTACAGAACAAAAAATCAAGCATATGATGTAAGAAATTATTGGAATTATGCTGATTGGTATGCTACTGGCTATAGCCAATTTTCTGTTATAGATTTTTCGGTTGGAACATTTGCTGATTTAAATTCTATTCAACCCAATATTGGAGAAGTAGTTAAAGTTAGATCAGTTAATTCAGGCGGTTGGATGCTTTTAGAAAAATATGCAGACTCTGCTAGTATTGATTGGACATTAACTTATAAAACTGTTGGATTACAGAATGGAACAATTCAATTAAATTCTGCATTATATCAAACTGCGAATACATTGTTAGGATTCGATAATACTATTTTTGATAATGAAGGTTACGATTTAGTTGCCGCAACTGAACTTAGAATTATTTTAAATTGTTTAAAAACTAATATTTTTATTAATGATTTAAATGGTTCATATTCTGATTTATTCTTTTCTAGTGTAAGATACGTGCACAGCGAACAACCTTATGTCGATTGGATTTTTAAAACAAGTTTTGTTAAAGCACAGCATAATGTTGGATCATTAGATCAACCAGTAACATACAAACCTGACAATTTAAGTAATTTTGAAGATTATGTCAACGAAGTAAAACCGTATAAAACAAAAATACGCGAATATGTAAGTAATTACGATAGCATTGATCCTGCAGAGCTACCGATTACAGATTTTGACTTGCAACCGATTTATAAAAACAATCAGTTAACAACTATCAACGCATTTGTTTCTGGTGGAAAAGTATCGGCATATGATGCTTCTATTCAAACTTATCCTTGGAAATTTTGGCTAGACAATGTTGGATTTGAAGTTACTGAAATTAAATTAATCAATGGAGGCAGCGGATATATAACAGCCCCACAAGTAATCATTTCTAGTAGCAGTGGATCCGGTGCAACTGCTAGAGCGTTTATTGTTAATGGGTCTGTTAGTAGAATTGTATTATTAACTCCTGGATCTGGCTATTTGTCTGCACCTTTAATAGTGTTTAATGGCGGGTTAGCTGCCACAGGCGGAGTATCAGCAGTTGCAAGTACAGTAATTGGAAATAGCGTTGTACGTTCGAATTTTATTGGAATAAAATTTGATAGAACAGATCAGAATTATTTAATATCTCAAATAAATCATACAGAAACCTTTACAGGATCTGGATCTAAAATACAATTTGCATTAATTTGGGCACCTGATGGCAGAATTGGTCAAAGTTCTGTAACAATTAATGGTGTGCCAGTATTAAGAGATAGTTATATTTTAAATATTGTCACTAGCACTACTAAGGGTTATACAACTTATTCAGGAAATATAACTTTTACAACCGCGCCTGCTAACAATGCTTCTATTGTTGTGAACTATATTTTAGATCAATCAGTGCTAGGAGCAACTGATAGAATACAATATTACTATGATCCGACTACTGGACAATTAGGAAAAGATTTAGCACAGTTAATGACTGGGATAGATTACGGTGGAGTAATTGTTAATGGTTTAGGATTTCAAATTTCTAACGGTTGGGATAGTGTTCCTTATTATTCTGATAAATGGGATGCCGGAGATACAAATTTCACAGATAATATCTTGATAGTTGGAAGAAACCCATTAGGTAATCATGTACTTACATTAAATTATACGCCTAATGCGGGGATTCAACTTAATCTTTATAAATTTATTTCTTCTATAGATCCAGTTACTGGTAATACAGTTCGAACTACATTAAGATTAGATGATCCTAATTTTAACATACATTCATTTATTAAACAATTAATAACTTCTTCTACATATGATATGTTATTTGGAAGTAATTATCAAAGTATTCAAGTCGGCAATGCAATTTTGCAATCGATAACAACTGCCGGATACGATTCGGCAACTACTAATTTTTCTATAGTTAATCTTATTAAAAGTATTACAAATTTAACATCAGTTGCTTCGAATAATACTGCGGTTGCTGGGCTTAATACAAGTTTATCTATTATTACAAATATTATTAATGGCGGCTTGATACCTCCAGTATTGAATCCATCACCAAACAGTATAAATGCAGGTATAACTCATGCTTCTACATTATTGTTTGATAATATTCCATTTATACAAGCAGAAATGATTGCTTATATAACAACCAATTATTCAAGTGTGGTATATAATCAAACTTCATACCGAACTCAATTACAGTATACTATTGAGTCTTTAATTTATGATTTATTATATGGCGGTAATAGTCAGTCTTTATATACTGCAAGATCAGCAAGTTCTATAGGATTCACAGTACCTCCGTCAAACTTTACAACTTACTACACAGCCATATATAATCATTTGAATAGTTTAGTTCAAAGTATTATTGTTAATACAACAGTTACTCCTTTACAAGGAGTAATACATCAATACAAAAATAGTAGTTTAAGTGGTGGATCTGTTGCAAGTACTAGTTTGTCTAATAATATTACTAGTATAAAAAATTACTTGACTAATGTATCAGTTACCACAGTGAATCCTACGATTGCATTTGGATCTTCTGCATTACAGGCTGTTGCTAATACTATATTATCGTCTCAGAATACGCTAACACCTAAATATAATTCATCAGCGATTATTAATACATTCTTAGCAGATGGAGTTACTGACACATTCTATATACCTTCATCATATTCTGTGGTAGTGAATGATGAATTCATCATTCGTCAAACAACTAGCGATGGATCGGTTGCTCCTTCTGATACTGATTACGATACCGCATTAGATGGCGGAAACATGTTAAGCGGAATTTATGCTACAGCAACCGGATTATTAGCTGAAGATATTATAGTCGATGGCGATGATTTAGTAACACCGACAACCAGCGGTGCTCCTGAAGAAGTAGTTCCTGGACAAATTGTTGATACTGTTGCTATCAAAGTATTTGATAAACCAAATAGTGGATCTGCAACAATTAAAGTTAACAATTATGTTGCAAATGGATTAACAACTATATTTGCTTTAACTCAGCGCCCTAATAGTACAGGTGCAGTAATTGTTAAAGTTAATGGATTAATTAAAACTTTAGGAGTTGACTATACTATTGATTATAAAAATAATAATGTAATTTTTATGACTGCACCTTCTATTCAACAAGAAGTTAGTCTTTTTAGTATTGGGTTCAGTGGATCGAATATTTTAGATATTGATTATTTTATAGGAGATGGTAGTACAACTGAATTTGTTACTAATGCTGAATGGCAAAATCCTGTAACATCTTTAGTATATCTAAACGGCTCGGTAGTTAATCCAGAATTATTTAAAACAGATGCCACATATGAATTATCGAATGTTATTGGATTAAGATTTAGTGTTGCACCTCCTGTAAATTCTTTAATTAATTTTATTATTGTTTCAGGTTCTGAACAAACTTTTGCTATCACTAAGGTAGAAACTGTAGCAACAAATGGTGGTACTACTTATACATTGCAAAATCAAATAGGAAATAGTTTACCAAATGAATCTAATATGATTGTTAGAGTAGATCAAAATATTTTATCTGGACCTTCTAACAGTTATTTTACAATCGGTTCGAATAAACTAACTTATTCAATCGATCCGACTAAATTTGTTCCGTATTCAGTTGCTAACACTAGTATTGTTTTATTAGTTGAGAATGTTCAATTGAAAGAAGGTACTGATTATACATTGGATTTGAGTGGAATAAGTGTTAAAATAACTCGTAACATTTATAATACGTATAAAGGTAAGACACTAATTGTTAGTGTTATAGTTGGGGAAGGGTATACTTATAATCCAATTTCGCATCAAATTACTTTTACTACAGCATACGATCATACTCACACAGTACAAGTTATTAGTAATTATCAGCACGATATATTAGATATACAACGCACTACAGTTAATGTTACAAGTAATGCACAACTTGTGACAAATTCTGCGCAATATTACTATTATCATTCGGTAGCTGGTGGAATAATACAGTTAGATAGACCAGTTATTAGCAGTTACTATGTTTGGGTAATTAAAAATAATACACTACTCACACCGGTTGTTGATTATATTTTAAATGACGATAATCAAAGTATTACTTTGGCGTTAGCACCTAATATATCTGATCAGATTACATTGATAACATTTGGCAGCAATATTCTTACTGCTGGAATCGCATATATGCAATTTAAAGATATGCTAAATCGAGTTTCTTACAAGAGATTAAGTGCTAATAAACAAACTACATTAGCACAAGATTTACATTGGAATGATGTGAATATTGTATTAACTAGTGGTAATAATTTTGATGGACCAATTCCGATAGCTAACAGACCTGGTATTATTGAAATTAGAGGTGAACGTATAGAATATTTTACTAAAAATGGAAATATTTTAAGTCAATTAAGAAGAGGTACTTTAGGTACAGGAGTTTATACAGTACACAAAGCAGGATCGTTTGTTCAAGATATTGGAAATAGTTCAACTATTCCGTATACAGATACACAAAATATACAAACACCTACAATTACAAGTAGTACGAATATAGTTCCATTACCTTATACACCATATAGTATTGACGATATAGAAGTGTTTATTAGTGGAACTAGATTGAGAAAATCTAATTATAGCATTTTTAATATTAATAATGCACCAACTAGTCCAGAAGGTGATGTTAGTTACCCAGCTGATTTTGTAGTTCCTAACGGGATACCGGTATGGATTAAAAATACAGTCTTTACAACAAATACATATTTGTATTATGGAAATAAATGCTATCTTGTAACCGTAGGCGGTACTACTAGTGCTGATGTTCCTAAAACAGCAACACAATCGGCTATATTTGCCACTCCACCTACACATACTTCGGGTTCTGCAACTAATGGAACAGTAACATTAGAATTTATTGCAACTTTTGAAACAACTAATTGTGTGATTTTGTTAAAGTCCATAGCAATAGGAACACAGGTAAACATAGTAAGAAACACCTTAATACCGTGGGACGGTGGCTATGGTACTACAAATATTATGTATGATAGTGGTAAAATTAGCGAATTCCTTAAAGCAACTCCTGGAATTTGGTATAGAGAATATAGATAAATGATTAAAGTATCATATTATTATACTTGATAAATATTAGATAAAGAGAGATTGAAATGCAGACTAAAGACCAAACAGGAATTCACATTGAAGGGCACATTAAAATATATGACCCGGTATCGAATGAAATTTATATCGATAAACGTAATGCTATTCATTATGAAAACATAAGTGTAGCATTAGCTGAAAGTTTAGCCGATAGCGGTAATGGTTTTGTTTATCAAATGGGATTTGGTAATGGCGGAACAAGCATCGACCCTACAGGTATTATTACTTATTTGACACCTAACACAAGTGGAACTAACGCAAGTTTATATAATCAAACTTATGTGAAAGTCGTTAATCAAAATTCAAGTAACAATCTTGATCCAACTCGAAATTTCATTGAAACACGCCACGTAACCGGAACAAATTATACAGATTTATTTGTAACTTGTTTATTAGATTATGGCGAGCCAGGTGGTCAAAGCGCATACGATACTACGAATGCGGGTGAAAGTGCATATGTTTTTGATGAATTAGGTCTGCAAAGTTACAATTCTAACGGTACTAGTTTATTATTAACTCATGTGGTTTTCCATCCAGTCTTAAAAAGTCTTAATAGATTAATTCAAATTGATTATACAGTAAGAATTCAAAGTTTAACTGGCCTAGTGTCAGTTTAAGGAGTCTAATAAATGTCTTATCAGATTCAATACACTGAAACTACAAATCCAGATAAACCGGCAATTTTAGTACCAGATGGCACAGTAGACACTACAACAAGTTTACAATTTGTTGGAAAAAATTACTCAGGATACGCTCCTATTATTGCTAATAATTTTTTACATTTATTAGAAAATTTTGCATCTCCTGAAAGTTCACTTAATATTCCTAGTAGTACTGCTTTAAGTAATCCAGTACAAGGACAGTTATGGTACAATACAACTACTAGTACACTTAACGTATATGACGGAACCAATTGGACTCCTGCAGGTAGTCTTAAAAAGGGTAATTCATTCCCTTCTGTTGCAACAGCCGGTGATTTATTTGTTAACACTACTACTAGTCAACTGTATTTGTATTCTGGATCGAGCTATGTTTTAGTTGGTCCTCAATTCAGTTCTGGCTTACAAACCGGACCTATTGTCGAATCGATAGTAGATACATTAAACGTAACCCATAGTGTAGTTACATTTTATGCATCAAAAAGTTCTGACACTACTACAGGTTATAGAATGGCTATTATTAGTAAAGATTCATTTACTCCTAAAGCTATTATTGCCGGGTTTCAAACAATTAACGAAGGGATGAATTTAAGTACAGTTGATTCTGTATATAATTCGTCTTCTAATCAAACTCCAACTAGATTTTGGGGAACTGCAAGCTCTGCAGACGCATTATTAATTGGTAATACTTCGATTCCAGCAGCCAATTTTTTAAGAACAGATATTGCTAGTACTACTAATTATGCTCTTAATGTACAAAATGATAGTGGTCTTACTATTGGAAGCGCATTAGGATTTAATATCGGAGCTAATGGTGTTAATACTGTTTTAACTTCTAAAAATAGCGATGCATCTATTAGTATTTCTACTAATAATGCCGGTACATATATAACTGGATTAACCCTTACTGCGGCAGCAAGAGTTGGATTAGGTACTAACAATGTTAATCCTATGTCAACATTAGATGTATTAGGTCAGTCTACTATTAACAATGATACTGTAAATAGCATTCCTGGTCGATTAATGGTTAATGGTACGGCTGATGTTGGAACTACCAGTACAGGCTCAGGAGATATTGGTGGAGCAAGCATACAAACATTAGGCGGATTAAGCGTAACTAAAAAATCTTCTTTCGGAGATGATGTTACTACATACGGTCAGAACTATATTAATTATTTAGACTCTAACAACAATCCAATTGCCGCATCGGTTATATTACCTGGATATTCAAAAAATTCTACAGAAGCATCTACTTTAAATATTCCTTTAGTAACAAGTGGAAAATATGATATAGGATCATCGACTAGACCTTTTAGAAACATATTTGCTGAAAACTTTAGCGGTAATTTTAGCGGAACAGTTGTTGGTGCAGATTTATCAGGTAGTACAGGTATTGCCGCAGAAGCTACAAAGCTTCAATCGACTACTAATTTCTTGTTAGCAGGAGATGTATCTAGCCAAGCTGTACCATTTAACGGACAAACTCTTACAGGTACAGTGACATTTAATACTACAATTAATGGTGGTATTATATCGACAAAAACTTCTGCATTAGATTCTGCATTAAACGACCAATTTTTAGTTTATCAAGCCAGTTCATCTAGTTTAGTTAGTATGACTAAACAGGTATTATTTAATCATATAGCAACAGTTCCAGTTGGTGCTATATTTCCATTTGCAGGATTGCCTACAAATATACCAACCGGATACTTATTATGTGATGGTAGTGAAATACAAATTTCAAAATATCCAACATTATTTGCCGCAATTCAATATGCTTATAAGCCCTCTAGTCAGTTGCAAGGTTTAAGTACATTTGCTTTACCAGATCTAAGAGGTAGATTCCCACTAGGTGCAGACAATATGAATAATAATTTGACTGTACCTAGCAAAGATGGTTCAGGCGTATTAATATCAGCGGGTGGAGGATCGGCAGGCAATGTTTCAAATGTAACTGCTGATACAGTTGGTGCAAGTTCAGGTAGTCAAAATATTACTTTGGCAACATCTAACTTGCCAGATCATCGACATAATCTTAATGATGGTTCTGCTCAATATTATGCTGTGGGTGTACCTAATGCAGTTACAGATCCTGCCGCAACACCTGGAGTAGGCTTGACACAACAAAATCAAACTGGTCAAGGTTACGGTCTTTCAAATAGTGGTAGTGTAAGCAATAACGCGGCAACATCGACGCCAGTTACAATAATGAATCCGTATACTACTATTAATTACATAATTTTTACTGGTAATCTATAATGAGTTATACTATAAATTTAACAAACGGCTCGGTATTAACACAAATTGTTGATGGACAACTTGATCAAACAACTACAGATTTGACGTTGATAGGAAAAAATGCTACAGGGTACGGGTTATATGTTAATGATAACTTTGTACATATGCTAGAAAACTTTGCTAATACTACTCAACCACCAAATCCAGTAACAGGACAGTTATGGTTTGATACTACTCAAAACAGATTAAAAGTTTACAACGGAAGTCAATTTGTTGTTTCTGGTGGAACATTAGTAGGATCAACAGTTCCGAGTAGTTTAACTATCGGTGACATTTGGATTAACACAGCAACAAGTCAGCTTTATTTTAACGATGGTCAATCTAATAAAGTTGCAGGGCCTATATATACATCGGCACAAGGTCAAAGTGGTTTTATAGTCGACGATGTGCTAGATATCAATAATATTAACCACACAATTGTATTGTTAAAAGTTGCCGGGCAATTACTTGGTATCTTTAGTAAAGATGCATTTACTCCTGCAGGTGTAGTAGATGCAAATTATACAGGCAATATTGCAATTGGATTTAATGTTAGCACACTTTTGGGGGTAACATTTAATGTTCCTGTTGTAACTGCTAGTAAATTATTGGCAGCAGATGGTGTTACATTGCATACTGCTGAAGATTTTGTATCAACAATATCGGATTCTTCTATTACAGGAACATTAACTATACAAGATTCTGTTCCATTAATTTTAGGACCAAGCGCAAACAATGAACTCAATGTTAGTTCGACATTATTTCAAATATCATCTAATACAGCAAATCAGAATTTTCAAATTACTACATTAAAAGGTTCTACAACCTACTCTGCTTTATATATTAATGGTAGTAGTAATCAAACAGGTATATTTACTTCATCGCCGCAGGCTACTTTAGATGTAAATGGAACTTTTAGAATATCAAGTTCAGCTCCTGCAACTTCAACTAGCCCTGGAGTCGCAGGGCAAATTGCATGGGATTCTACTCATTTTTATGTTTGTGTTGCAACAAACTCTTGGGTTAGAACTACACTTGCAACTTGGTAAAACAATGATAAATACTCAAGAATAAGGAAACAGGGGCGATGGCATATACTATCAATCATTATAATAATTCGTTGATTACAACGGTAGCAGACGGTACAGTCGATGCTACTCTTAGTATTAAACTAATTGGAAAAAATTACGCAGGTTACGGTCAGATTCAGAATGAAAATTTTGTCTATTTACTAGAAAATTTTGCATCATCAACAGGCCCAAGTAATCCAACTGCGGGTCAAATTTGGTTTGATAGCGGTAACAGCAAATTAAAATTTTGGGATGGTAGCAAATATCGTAGTACTGGTGGAGCTGAGATTGCTCCTACATCGAGCCCCCCAGCTGGTTTAACAATCGGCGATTTATGGTATAATTCAGATACAAGTCAAATATCTGTTTGGAACGGTACAAGTTATACATTGATTGGCCCACAAGCAGTTAAAGGTTCTGGACTGACAGAAATGTTGAGTACTAGTGTTCTTGATACAGCTTCTACCCCGCATACTGTTATTGAAGCAATCGATAACGGCCAAGTAGTTTTTATTATTAGTCCTGATGCTAAATTTACACTTGATTCTACGTCAAATGCCGCATTAATTGCTGGCGGTTTTACTGATATTCAACAAGGTATTACACTAGCATATACTAATAATAGCGCACAACCTGGTCAAACTCAGAATAATTTTAGATTTTGGGGAACTGCTAGTAATGCAGATAAATTAGGTGGTTTACCTGCATCGGGATTTGTTCAAGTAGGCAATGCAAACTTTAGCACAACTGTTAACTTTGCGGATGTTGGTTATACAGTAGGTAACCCTACTGCTAAATTAGCAGTTTTTAATGCATCTAATACAACACCTACCATTCAAAATATCTATAATAACACTATTGTATTTTCAACTACAGTAGGGGGTGTAACTGTAACACCAATGAAATTAGTAGGGCAAGATGTATTGCCAGGAGTTACTAGTGTAAGTAATCTAGGCAATTCAAGTTACCAATGGGCAAATGTTTGGGCTACAACTTTTAATGGTACAGCTACTCAAGCAAGTACTATTTTATATAATAATACTGCAATTAGTCCTGCTGTTTCTCCAACACCGAGTACAGTTGCTATTAGAGATACAAGTGGCAATTTAAATGCAGTCACATTTAATGGTGCAAGTACTAGTAGTTATTATGCTGACTTAGCAGAAAAATATTTAACTGATAAAGAGTATGAAGTTGGTACAGTAGTATCAGTAGGCGGTACAAAAGAAGTTACAGCAAGCACAACTGGAGATTACGCAATCGGTGTAGTCAGCGGACAACCAGCATATATGATGAATTCAGATCTAGTAGGTGGAACTTATATTGCACTTAAAGGTCGTGTACCAGTTAAAATTACAGGTGTTGTACATAAAGGTGACCGAATTGTTGCTAGTGATAACGGAACCGGTATTGTAGGTATCGGGTCAGTATTTGCCATCGCATTAGAAGGAAATGAAGATTCTGGTGTAAAACTTGTCGAATGCGTAGTACTTTAAAAGATTAAAAAGGATAAAAAATGGCTGGACAAGGCACAAAGATTCTCGCTAGTGATTTTAATCAAATACAAACAATTATCTCTAACGTATTAGGTACTGGCTCGGGACAACTAGGTTACGGACAAACTGTAACTAGCAGCCAGGTAACAATTGGATCAAAAATCACTGCTTCAGGTTGGGTAGCATTATGCAACGATTTATTAAAAGCTAGACAACACCAGACTGGTATTGATGAAAGTGGAAATCTTACGTTAGTAAACACAAGTACTATTGTTACAGAAGCTAATCGAGCCGCATATTTGGCTTATGCAAACACAGTTCAATCTAATTCATTGACCATTGCTTCATCTGGACAATCGTCGACACAAGTGTTAAGTAATCCTAGTAAAACTACCCCGTGGACTAATACCATTACACATACTGTAAATTTAAATTTTGGTACTTCTGATAAAGCAAGATATTATTTTAATTCTGGTAGTTCTATTCAATTTTATGCAAGTTTAAATAATACAAGCACTCAATTGAATACTGATTGGAATCATTTATTAGGAGCGATGGGTATTATTAGTATGAATTACAATAGTACATCTCAAGTTCCAAATTCTGCATCTTATCCTTCAGCAGGGTCTTCACCAACTGGAACATCTGCAAGTAGTATTGGATATTATCAACTTACAACTACACCGCAATTAATTTTTACAAAAACAGCAAGTACATATTCGGGCGATCAATATCAAATATTTGCTAGTGTAAATGCCGGTAGAACAGTTCTTACATTTAGTATAAGGTTTGAAGCACCTTCATACGGACCCGGTGGCGGAACACATGAATCAGTTACCGGTACATTGACAAGTGTAGTTCAAGCTAACTATGCGTCTGGTTCAAATGTTTCAATGACAACTCCTGTTAACTACCTTCCTAGTGTAACACAGTCAGGACCTTAAACTTCTATTTTATCGATAAGATAATTATAGTAGTGTATAATACATTACGGAGTTATCTATGGATGAAAAAATTGAAAAAGCTTTTGCAGTAGTTAATTACATGTCTACGCTATCCAACCAGCGTAGAATTATTCTAGAAGAATACAATCAAAGTTTACTTTATTATAAAAACGGATCTACATTTCGAGTAACTCCTGATTTAATTAGTTTGACTAAAATTTGTTTAGATTCGGGAAAAACTACAGATGTACCATTTGTAGATTTAAATAACCTTCCAGTAATAATTCCTTCTGTCCAAGATTTTTTTAACGATATCACTGATTTGTATTTTAAAGCAACTGCTGTATATGCTGAAAAATATAAAAATATCAAGTCAAAACGTAAAATTGCTGATTTGTTTGAGCTATGAACGGTGCAGTAATATTTGCTCAAAATAATGCAAGAGTTGATTATGTCAAACTGGCAGTATTCGCCGCCGAACGAGTAAAACAATATTTAAATATTCCTGTTAGTATAATAACAGATAGTAGAGAATGGTTAGAAAAAACATACCCAGATCATGTATTTGATCAAATTATAGATATTGACTTTAGTAATGAACAACAAAGAAAACGATTTAATGATGGATCTTTATATAAAACAACTTTAGAATGGAAAAACAAAAGTCGTACAAGCGTATATCATTTATCTCCATATGATAAAACTTTAGTAATTGACAGCGATTACATTATTAATTCTGATAATTTAAAATCAGTATTTGATAACGATTACGATTTTCAAATTTATCGTAACAGTTTAGATTTAGCAGGTTGGAGAGATACTCAGGAATTTACTAGGATTAATCCATATAGTATTCCGTTTTATTGGGCTACTGTATTTGTATTTCAAAAAAATTTAGTAATGGAAAAGTTTTTTGATTTAATTGATTATATAAAAAATAATTGGGATTATTTTAAACTTTTATATAATATTAATTCAGATACTTATAGAAATGATTATTCTTTTAGTATTGCCATACACATATTAAACAGTAAAACTGAAGATAATTTTACAGTAGATTTGCCTGGAAAAATGATTTATATTTTAGATAGAGATTTTTTAGTAAATTCAAAAGATAATATTATGAATTTTTTAGTTGAAAAAGAAAAATATCTTGGAGAATATACACTAGTAAAAACTACAGGATTAGACGTTCACATTATGAATAAATCAAGTTTGAATAGATATATCGATGGAGGTATAGGTGTCTAAAGGATTTGTAGTATTTGCTCAAAATACATCTGACGTTGATTACGTTCAACAAGCTTATGCTTTGGCATTAAGCATAAAATATAGTCAAACCGATATTAATAATATTTCATTAATCACCGATGATCCGGTGCCAAATTTTTATAAATCAGTTTTTGATCAAATTATTTCTATACCGTGGGTCGACAAGACTACTCAAATTTCTGATTTAAAAGCTGAACATCGTTGGAAAATTTATCATGCTAGTCCGTATGAAGAAACAATAGTACTCGATACTGATATGTTATTATTAGCAGATATCAGTGCATGGTGGGATTATTGTAGCAATTATAATTTAAGATTTTGTAATCAAATTTTAAATTATAAACTAGAACCAGTTGTAGATACTATCCATAGAAAAGCATTTGCTTCTAATAAACTTACTAATCCATATTTTGCATTGCATTATTTTAAAAAGTCTGAAGTATCTTTAGAATTTTATCGCGTACTAGAATTCGTTATTAATAATTGGGAATTATGTTGGGATAAATTTGCTCCTAATAATTATCAAAAATGGTTAAGCATGGATTTAGCAGTAGCAGTTGCAATTGAATTAGCTATGATGCACGATGAAGTTTTAGATAATACTGGCATTTTAAAATTTGTACATATGAAACCTCCTATTCAAGGTTGGGTCACACAGCATGAAAAATGGACAGATACTATACATTATATGTTGAATTCTCAAGGAGAATTTTTAGTGGGCAATATTAAACAACCGTCTTTATTTCATTATGTAGAAAAAGATTTTATAACTGACGATATTTTGCACACATTGGAGTCATTACAACATGGCTAAAAAGAAAAAAGTAATATTACCCAATCCGCCTTCGGTTTGGAATCCTAGTTTTTATGCTCATTATGATGAAGAGACTGGAAATATTTTATCAGTATCGAACGAAAAATTAGAAATACATACACATTCTCTAGAAATTACATTCACTGCATATGAAAATTTTGTACTTAATAGACATAAATTATCAGATTTTAAAGTTGAAAATAATGAATTAGTTTCAACTATTATTGAACAACCTAAAATAAAAATTAATAAATTAAGAGAAATATATACTAGCATTGATGCTGATATAGAAATTTATTACGGAAAAGAATGGATATTTCTTTTAAATGATAACACACGACAAAAGTATTATGATAAAAAAATTCTCGGGGACGATATTACTATATTTTTTACGTCTGCCGATGATAGAAATTATTTAATTAAAAGTTTTAAATTAAGTTTTAAAGATTTAATATTAGATAAAATTGTTATTCCTCTTGAAGATGAAACTAAGTATACTAATTTTTCTTTATTAACTAATTCTGAACTAACATACAACCTAAATAAGTCAATACATGAGTAATATAATAAAAGTAATCGAACAAGATATTATTTTTCTCAGCTACAACGAGCCTAATGCTGAAAAAAATTATGCAGATTTATTAACTAAAGTGCCATGGGCAAAGCGTGTGCATGGAGTTAAAGGTAGTGATGCCGCACATAAAGCTTGTGCCGCTCAATGTGAAACAGAATATTTTGTTACAGTAGATGGTGATAATATTATTGATCCTCGTTTTTTAGAAGTTGAAATAGATTTAGACAAGTTATTACTAACAAAAGATCATGTATTCAGTTGGTGCGGTCGAGTACATGTTAACGGATTAATGTACGGCAATGGCGGACTTAAAATGTGGACACCTAAATTTGTTAATAGTATGCGTACACATGAAAATTCAGATCCTAATGACACAAAAGGATTAGTTGAATTTTGTTTTGATGACAAATATTATCAATTTACTGAAAACTATAGTGAAAGTTTTACTAATGCAACTCCTGAACAAGCATGGAGAGCTGGATTTCGTGAAGGTGTTAAAATGAGTTTAGATCAAGGTGCTAAAGTTAGCGATCTTAAAAAAATACATTGGCAAAATTACAATAGATTATTAATTTGGTGTAGTGTAGGTGTTGATGTGGAAAACGGTATATGGAGTATATTAGGAGCAAGAGAAGGTGCATATTTGACCAATTGTACTGATTGGGATTATAGCAATGTTAGAGATTTTGATTATCTAGCAGATCATTGGAAATCTGAACACGAAGGTAAAGATTCTAGTGTAACTTCTAATTATATTAATTTTTTAGGTAAGAAATTAATGGATGAATGCGGATTAGAAATTGCCAATTTAGATCCTGCCGGAAGTTTATTTCATAAAACTGTTTATACTAATGCACCGAGAAGGATCAAATCAAATGTATGATATTGTGTTTATTTCTTTTGATGAAAAAATAGCTAATAATAGATATTTTGAATTTGTGACGAGTTTTA
>Ga0164296_1000705_pt1 | contig 38551 bp, 34 predicted proteins | sample GEODES057metaG_FD_113533 | JGI IMG/M metagenome (GOLD analysis project Ga0164296, IMG submission 113533) | Dystrophic lake water microbial communities from Trout Bog Lake, Wisconsin, USA - GEODES057 metaG | ecosystem: Environmental > Aquatic > Freshwater > Lake | place: USA: Trout Bog Lake...
ACTTTTATTCCAGCTGGTGGTTATTTCAATTTAAGTGCACAACCAAATACATATATAGCATTTTCAACTATTGCAACAACTGTTGAAATAGCTAATGCATCTGCCAGTTATAATTATAATAATCTATTGAAAGATAAAGCAAAAGCATCTGCTAGTTATAATTGGCAACAAAAATTAGTATCAGATGCTGCTAATGCTGCTAATGCTGCTAAAGCATCAGCTAGTTATAATTTCAATCAACAACAAAAAACTAATGCTGCAGCATCTGCTAGTTATAATTGGACTCAAGCTATTGCTGCTAAAGCTGCAGCAGCTGCTGCTTCTGCATCATTTAATTTCAATCAACAGCAACAGACTAATGCTGCAAATGCTGCTAAAGCATCTGCTAGTTATAATTTTAATCAACAACAAACTAATGCTGCAAATGCTGCTAAAGCATCTGCTAGTTATAATTTTAATCAGCAACAACAAGCAAATGCTGCTAAAGTGGCTGCAGCTGCTGCTTCTGCATCATTTAATTTTAATCAACAACAAACTAATGCTGCAAATGCTGCTAAAGCATCTGCTAGTTATAATTTTAATCAACAACAACAAGCAAATGCTGCTAAAGTGGCTGCAGCTGCTGCTTCTGCATCATTTAATTTCAATCAACAACAAAAAGCTAATGCTGCTAAATCATCTAAAAAATAATTCAAAGTTGTTCATATTCAATAATTTCTTTTTTATCTTTTATTATCTCATAATAAATTTTTATAATTATCATTGTTGTTGTACTAAGTAATGAAAGTGATACTGTTATTATAATTGGTATTTGATTAATCATTATACCATATGTTAATGTTAATGATAATCCAATGAACCATGAAAAGATCATAATCCAATTTAGATCATGTGTTTTCTCTGTTTTAATCATTTGTATAATTTGAGGCACTCCTGCAAACGTTGTAATTAATCCACCTGACAAACCAATAATTGCTACTGAATCCATTTAATCCAATTATAGTTATAATATAATAAAAATTTCAATTTTTATCTTTCTTTTATAAATATAGAAATGTCTGTTTCTATTTCTACAAAAAAAGGATTTGTCAATAATACTGTTAATAATATAACTTCTGTTAATGCTAAATGGTATTATAATTGGGGATATACAAATGCTAATCTTTCTGGTGTCCCAATTAATAGCATAACTGGTTTTCAAGATATTAAATTCACTCCAATGATATGGGGTTTAAAGACATTACCTCAAACTTCTGATTTACCACCTGAAATTCCAAATTATGAAGACGTTCTACTAGGATTCAATGAACCTGATGGAACTGCTCAATCAAATATACAAGTAACTGATGCTATTAAGGCATGGCCACAATTAATGGCAACTGGACGTCGTTTAGGAAGTCCAGCAACTGCTGGTAATCCAACATCACAAGGTAGTTGGTTATCTCAATTCATGGCTAGTGCAAGAACTTTAAACTATCGCGTTGATTTCATTTGTGTTCATTGGTATGCTCCACCAAATGCTACTTCATTCTTAGCTGAAATTGATAAAATATATCAAATGTATGAATTACCAATATGGATTACTGAATTTTCTCCAGCTGACTGGAAAGCATCTACTACTGTTCCAGCCAAATTTACTCAACAAGATGCCATTAATTTTATGAATGCTGTTATACCTGAATTAGAAAAACGTCCTTATGTTGAAAGATACACATGGAAAACACGTACAACTGAAGATGTAAATTTAGGATTTGCTGCATTATTTAATGATGATGGCAGTTTAACACCAGTTGGTGAAGCATATGCCAAATTTTAAATATTTTTAATTATTTTTATATTTTATAACATTACTGTAATAGAAGATGGATAAGATTCCACCATTTGTCGTAATATTGGATCTGGATGGAACAGTTGTTGGAAATGTAAATTTTCAAAGTCAGCAATTTACACTTCATTTAACACTGAAGAAATACGGATTCAAATCTAATAAACAGCATAATATACCTCCTGCTTTCTATCCAAATTCTAAACTTGTTCGTCCATTTTTTAAACAATTTATCAAAGAACTTGAAGCACATTTTATAAAACATGGAATATCTATTTACTTTTTTGTATATACAGCTAGTCAAAAAGAATGGGCAAACTTAGAAGTATCTTATATAGAAAAAACTCATGGTATTAAATTACAAAGACCAATATTTACACGCGATGATTGTATTATTGATTCAAACGGTAATATTAGAAAATCATTACAAAAAATATATCCAAGAATCATTAAAGTATTATCTAAAAACCATCATATTACTAATAGAGATCGCAATCTTATCTTAGAAAATCAAGTACTTATTATTGATAATAATGCAGTATATACTGATAGATCTGATAAATTATTATTATGTCCTGATTATTCTTATACTGTATTTGAAAATCTATTACATGGAATCCCAATTGAATCACGAAATCATGCAGCTATGCAACAATTAATATTTGGTCTTGTAAATGGTGGTTTAATATGTCCATTACCAAACGAAAAAGATGATGGTATGCGCTCATTAACAAAACAATATACTTGGTTAGCTGCTAAATGCAAAGCATTAACTGATATGAATATTTCTTTTGAAAATGATGATTTTTTTAAATATCTTAAAAGACTCATTATTGAAAATGATATTAAGGTCTTCACACCTTCTATTATTAAACAATTACAAGAAGCTATATGGAAACATATGAAGAAACGCTAAAAAATTTGAATTAATATTAAAATATTATATAAATAAAATGGGAAAATGTTTTTCAAAACAACCTGAAAAAACTGAAATTACAGTACATAATATTGATAAGTTATATGAAGATTATCATAAATTATACAATGAAGTCAAAGAAATTAGAAAAAAACTGAAAATAATGCATAATATTATTATCAAAGATATGATAATAATTGATAATTATAAAAATGAAGATTCAAATAGAAGTTTTAGAATTTCAAATAGAAGTTTTAGAATTTCAAATACAAGTACTTTAGAATTAGATAAGAAATCATCTAATTCTTTAGAATTAGATAAAACATCTCCTAAATTATCTTTTGAAAACAGGAAACCTTCTATCAAATTTATTACAACTGCTTATAATTGTTAATTATATAAAGGTTTAGATTATTATTAATATAATATCAAATGTTTATGGATTTTATAGATGATTTAGATTCTTTTAATTTTTTGTTCTTAGTTGAATATTAGATAAGCAAAAAGAAATAATAAAGATGGCTTCAGAAAATAAAGATAATGATAAAGTTTTGATATCTTTTGATATTGGAATTAAAAATCTAGCAGTCTGTGTTCTTGTAGCTACAAATGGATGTAAAACTGCAAAAATTTTGGTATGGAAAATTATTTCTCTTGCTGAAAAAACAGAAAAAATTCCAAATTTAAATGAACTTTCTGGTCGTTTATTTACAGAATTAGATGATATTACTAATGAAATTGGACTAGAAAGAGAAATTGATACTGTATTATTAGAAAATCAACCTTCTAGATTAAATGGTACTATGAAATCTATTCAAATGATGATATATACTTATTATCAAGTGAGAAGACATTGGGAAGGTATTGTTAGAAATGTGCAAATGGTTGCTGCATCTCAAAAATTACTAAATCATAAGTATGAAATTGCACCAGAATTAATGGAAACCATGAAAAATAAAAAACTATATGAAATTACAAAATGGAAATCAATACAAATAACTAAGAAATATATTGAAAATGATCAAAAATTAATTGATATGTTTAATAGCTACAAAAAATTAGATGATATGGGTGATTCTTGTTTACAATGCATTTCTTGGTTAAATAAACACCATTATGATATTGAGCAATTGAGTTCTTAATTTTTTTTATCAATTAATTTATAAATTAATTCAGCCAAATAGAGAATAAGTTCCCATATTTGTAGGTTGCTGTTTCATTACATCTTTCACCAAATGAGCATTTACTTTATACCAAGTCATTGGTGGAGGATCTTCTTTGATCCTCTGAAGGCAAATAGTATCAAATGAATCAAATTTGTTAAAAGTAAATTTGAATTCTTTGGTAAAAGATACACCATTGTCTTTTGTTGCAATAAATTTTACAATTGCAAGACTGGGATTTTCATAAGAAGTTAACAGAAAGATACGATTAATTGTCGCATCTTTTTGCCGATCTCCAACTTTCAAATTATTGAAAGCTGGAAGCTCAACAACTGGCTGAAGAGGAAGAGTTACTTTGAGAAAATAGCACATTGTGTGTGTTTTATATTACTAAATTTTAAAAATGAAAATCAAATTTTTATTTTTAAACTATTTTTTATTTTAATCTTCTTCTAAATAGTCTTCAGCATTTGTATCATTTTCATCATTAGTATCTTTTTTTAAACTTAATATTTCACCAATCTTTATTTTATATTCATTTAATTCAATTAAAGTACTTTCTATAGTATCTTTATAAATAGTCGCAAATACTGATGTTAATGCTATCATATTTGGTATTATATGTAATCTTTTTAAAACTGGTAATACAGCACCTTCTTTTATTAATTCAGAAGGAGTTTTTGGCACCCGTCCTCTTTCAGTTATTCCAATAGATCTATGAGCATGAGCTAAAAGAGATCTTCCAAATTTTAGTAATGGTCTAAAATCATAAGTTCTTGTAATCGCAAATAATAATGCAGTTAATGCTGCTTTTTCTTGCATAGATATTCCAGTTTCATTTATTTTTTCAGTAATTGTATCAATTACACTTTTTTTAGTATCATTTATTGCTCTTGTAGTAGGACCAGAATGAGTTGAATAAAATTCTTTCTTTTCTATTTTTTTTTCATTAACTTCTTCTTTATTCATTGATTTGGTTTTTGATACATGCTGTTTTTTTTGTAAAACAGATGATGCTAAGTCTTTTTTAATATTTTGGTTCATTTCTTCAATATAAGGAATAATCTCTTTACTAGATGATTTATTTTCTTCTTTATTTTTACTACCTTCTTTATATTTATGTGCTACAATCATAAAACGTACTATTTCGTTTGATGTTAGTTCTTTTTTAGAATTACAATAAAAAGTTAATAGTCCAGCAAATAATCTTATCTCAGCTTTTGGCATTTTTAATAATTCAGCAAAGTTTAAAATATTATCAATTGTAGGTTTTGAACTACATATTAAATCACCACATTGTTTAATAAATTCAAATGTTATTACAAATTTTTCTGGTAAATATGCACCAACTTGAAAACAAATAAATAAAAATTCATTTCTCATTTGAGTATATAAATTTTTTATACGACTATTTGATGTTATAAATTGTTTAATTGTTGTTTTTTTTTCACTTATTATTTCTGTTGATATATCAAAACATCTTTCAATATTATTTTTATCATTTGCATTTGATAGAAATTTAGATAACTCTTCTTTTAATAATATTCTTGAATTATTAAAATGTCTACGCCAACTATAACTACCTACTGAAGTTGTCTTTTTGAATAAATTATACAACCAATTATCAAACACAATATCAAGTGCAGTAATAATATTATGTATTTTATTTGTTTCTTTATATTTGTCAATTAAACATGCTTCTATATTTGCAAAATCTTGCATTACCATGATAATATTATTAATTTCAACTTGTTGCATTTTAATAGTCATAGATTTCATTCTTAATGCTAATAATAACAATGATTCATATGTTATTGAAAATCTAATATTTATATCTTCTGGTAATCCAGTTGCTTTTTTAAGTTTTGAATTTAATTGAGTAACCAAACCTTTTAAATATATATATTCTTCAAACTTTAAATTTAAAAAACTATTAACATTATTCTTTTCTATTTTACTCATTATATTATACTGAGTGTGTAAGCTATTTGTTAATTCATTTAATTTTGGAAATTCATAAGCAGGAAATGGCAAAAATTCTGTCTTTGTTTTAATTGGTACTACTACTTGAGATAATTTCAAATAATTTTCAAAATTCCCGCGTGGGTTCATTATTTCTTAAATAAATACAATATAAAAACTATTTAAAAGATCTCCCTTAACTATATTTATATATAACAATGCAAGGTCCATCAATATCTTTCAACGATGATGAAGAAATAGTAAATGTTAATAGAGTTAGTACTTTTCAAATACCTCAACAAAGAACACCAAGTCCAAGCCCAATGGGTGGAATGGATATGTTAATTAATAGACGTAAAGTAAGTGGTGATGTTATGTCTTTAGCATCATCTAATTCTGATGATACTGATGAAAATGATGGATTAATTCGTAATAATTATAATCAAACAAATGAACGTGTTCAAATAGCTAGTAGTGGAAGTAGTGGAGATGATGATGACGATGATTCTGATGAATCTGGTGATAATCCAGTTGATGCTATGGCACAACGCTTCAAAGCTGAAAAATCACGCATGGAACAAGAGATGAATGATAAAAAAGAAATTTTATATCAAATGGATCGTCTAGAAGCTAAAGGTTATAAATTACCTCGTAAATTCTCTATGCAATCTGATTATGAAGAAATGAAAGCTGAATATCATCGCATTTTAAGAGAAAAAGAAATTGATGCTAGTATTCGTTTTCAAAGAAAAATGGTAATGGCTTTCATTACTGGTGTTGAATTCTTAAATACTCGTTTTGATCCTTTTGATGTTAAATTAGATGGTTGGTCAGAACAAGTTCATGAAAATATTAATGATTATGATGACATCTTTGAAGAATTACATGATAAATATAAATCAACTGGCAAGAAAATGGCACCTGAATTGCGTTTATTAATGAGTTTAACTGGAAGTGCATTTATGTTCCATCTGACAAATTCCATGTTCAAACAATCTAAATTACCTGGTGTTGAAGAAGTCTTAAGATCAAATCCAGATTTAATGCGTCAATTTCAAAGTGCTGCATTAAATAACATGGCTTCTCAAAATCAAGGTCCTTCATTTGTTGGTGGTCCACCAATGCCTTCTAATACTAGAATGCCTTCTCAACAACAAAAGAATCCAATGAGTGGTCTATTTGGAATGGTTGGCAGTATGTTTAATAATAATCCAAGAGCCTCACAACCACAACAATCTGGTCCTGAAATAGATTCTATTATTGATCAAATTCAACAAGAAGTTCAATTTCAACCCAAATCTAGACAAACAATGTCTCAACAACAAGTCTATCAATCTCAACAAGCTCAATCAGATATATTATCAATCTCTGATGAAGAAATAACATCTATTATTGAAGATACTGCTGATATGAATGGTATCATGCTTAACAGTGGTGGAACAAAGAAAGGTGGACGTGGTCGCAAAGCAGGAGGAAAATCTTTAAATATTCTTTAAAACCAAAAAATAATTAAATTTTAATTTTAATTTATAAAAATAACTAATTTTTGTCTCATTTACTTTACTTCTGTTAGTAAATTTACTTTACTTCTGTTAGTAAATTTATTTCTTGTATTTGTTGAATGATTTCTTGCTATTTGATGGTAAATTTTTAAGAGCTTTTGGAATTGCTAAAGATGCTTTTAAAGGATTTAATAATACACTCATTACTTTATCATTGCTGCTACCTACATCTTTCATTACACTTAATGTTAAGAAATAAGTACCACCAACTACACCAATCATTAATGGTAAAATGATAAGAGCAGATAAACAAGCTATTTCAATAATTGACCATATGAATATAATTTCACGACGGGTATCTTCAGAGCATTTGCATTTATTTGTAGTTAAATATCTAACGTATATTATTGTATAAACGAAGAATACAATAGTTGCAATGCAGAATAATACAATTATTAATAAGTATATTAATCCAAACATTGGTCCAAAGTTACGGGCAGCTATATGTGGTGGCATGAACATGGTGAAAATTATGAAGAAAATTGCAAAAATGCAATATCCTTTGATAAATTTACGGTATGGATGTTCAGAACATTGGCATTTAGTTTTTTCTAACTTATCAATGTATGTATAAGTTATTATTAACAAAAATGCACCTAAAAAGTTTATTAACACTGAAAGAATATATGAAATATCCATTATTATCTTCTATATGAAGATATGGAAAAATATTTTATCTGTCTTTTGGTTCTAAATAATCCATCTTTAAAAACTTAAAGACTTCTTTTTCTGTTTTTAAATCATCAGGTACTTCTACATTTTCTCTCATTGGAATTAATCCATGCTCACTCAATGAATATCCAAGTTCTAATGCTTTACGACGCATTTGTATATTGAATTTATCTGATCCTGTAAAATATAAGATTGCATATGGATACTCATCTGGAGGTGTTAGTAATAAATCCAATCGTCGTGCTTTTTCATTTTCTTTACGGCAAATTGCCAAACATTTCTTTGATCCTAATGCAAGAATATCTGTTATATAATTCAATTTTACCATCTCATCTACTATTTGCTTGAATATTGATTCTGCTTCTGCTTTGCTGAAAGGTTTTTCTGCTTTGCTGAAAGGTTTTTCTGCTTCTGCTTCTGTTTCTGGATAACTTAATAAAACATCTATATCACCACTATCTGGTTTTTCACGTCTAAAACTTCCTACGATTGTAGCTACAAATTTATTTCGCGAAATTGTAGCTACAATTTTTTTTATCACTTTTTCATGATATAACATTTCTTTTCTTGGAATTCTCTCAAGCAAATCCTCATAATATTTTAATCCTATCTTTTGTTTCTCATTCAATAATTTATCAGCTTTCTCTCTTAATTCTTCAATACTTGTAACTTTTTCCACTTCATATAAATTTTTTGCCTTTACTGTACCAATACCATATATATTCATAAATTCTTTAATAATTGTTGTTTTAGGATCTTTCTTAGCCTCTTCAGCTGAATTTAATTGTCCTGTTTCTAAAATCTCTTTTATACGATCCTTTATACCTTTACCAATACCATCTACATTTTTAATATCATCTAAAGATTTAATATAATGTAATGCTCGTAATTGAGGTATCACTCTTTGATAAGCTCTTATTTTAAATGTATTACCATTCTGTTTCTCTCTTTCTAATATAACAGTTAATTCATCTATGATCTTCTGTTTGTAATCCATTAATATAGTTATCTATATTTTACTTTATACGTTGTACTTAATTTAATTTCAACTTTTTCTTTGATATCCAATAATTTAAATTTAGATGATGGACGAATGTTAACATTTAATAATGACTCATTTATAAAATCAACAATTATTTTATCTTCTATATTATCACATACTATGGTCAATTGATCTAATAAAGAATCAAATACTTTGCATCCAGTACCATTTGTGCTTTTAATATATTCTTTACATGATTCTATTATTTTTTCTGATATATTTACAATTATAGTCTTTGGTATCCATTCTTTGACAATTAATAATTTTATAGCACTTAATGATGCTACTGCGCGTTTTTTCCATTTTTGATAATCACAAAATTCGTCATAATCATTATCATCTAATATCTCATCTGCTGGTATCCATCTTCTAGATAATTCATAATCAGATATAATATTTAACCATACATTTATAAAATCAGTTTTATTTTCTAAATAATCATATAATATTTTTATTAAATCATAATATAATTTTTGAAATTCTGGGAATCTTAACATCATATCCCATGTCATTTCAATATATAATTTAAAACAATCTTCTCTTATTGCTGCTTTAAACATATTATATACTTGTTTTTTGTTTTGATCTGATAATTTATTCATTAAAGACATATACTCTTTCTTTGCTAAATATTCACGTGATAGTTCTCGTGATCCTATCTTTATTTTATCAGGTCTCTCTGTAGCTGCTGGAACAAATTGCCTTCCTCTATTTGCATTATGCTTATCTCTAAAATTATTTGAATTCTCTGTAAAACATTTATAATTACTTATCAAATGCAATGCCTTTTCTTTAAATGTCCCAGGATCAATTATACTTCTTTGATAAGAATAAAAAGTATCTAAAGAAATACTAGTCATCTTGTCATTGTTTATATAAATAGCTTTATATCATTGTGTTGCTGTACAATGATATAAGACTATTTTTATTTACTATATTATAATGTTGGATTTTGAAAAGATCAATAATGTATTTGAAAAATACAACATTTATAAAAGTATCTTCATCTATTCTGATGAATATGAAAAAGCATTATATACTGATTATCTAACTCATAATCTATTCAGTTATGTTAATTATAATAATTTATTCAATTTTGATGACTATTTTAAAACTTCTTTAGAACGTATATTAATAATATCATATGAAGAATGGTTTTTAAATAAAGTATATATTAAAGAAAATCTATCTCATAATAATAATCTTATTGTTATTGGTGAAATAATGAATGAAAATATTGAATTGATTTATAAATGGATTACTTTTAATAATTATGTATTGGAATTATCCGATGAAATTATCTGAGATTATATATATAAGAGATGGCTAGACAACGTGGTGGTATGTCTGCAAGTATGCAAAAAGGCCTTTATTTATTCTTAACTTTAGCAGTTATAGGTCTTATTGTATTCGCTGTCTTTAAATACAAAAAAGAATATTTTGGTAATGATGATGCAACTATTACATTTTATTATATGGAAGGATGTGGATGGTGCAAAAAAGCTAAACCTGAATGGGAAAAATGTAAAGAAATGGCACCATCTAAAAATATAAAAACTAAAGAAGTTAGTGCGGATGAAATGACATCTGCTGATAAACAAAAAGATATAAATGGATTTCCAACATTTATTGTTACAATAAATGGACAAGATACTAAATATGATGGTGAAAGAACTGCTTCTTCTATGTTAAACTTTGCTGATAAATTAAGACTTAATGGTATTGAAGAATTTGATAATAAAAGCGCACAATCATTTATCAGAACTGGTGGTTTAGAAGGATTTAAAAAATCAAAATCAAAACCATCTTAAATAAAATAATCTAGTTAATCATTTTAAATTTTTAACTTTTCATATATTTGCTCATATCCTGCTATTACTGAATCTTCTATTTGCTGCTTAGTAACTGTGCAATTTATTTTACCATCTTCAGATATCTTATATGGAAAAAATCCAATTGGATAATTTTCAAAACATATAAAATATTTATATTTTTTTTGTAACAATAATCTTATATTCATATTCATTGTTAAAATATTCATCATATTTATTATATAATTAAATATTGTACTATTATCTACTATTTTCACATTGTTTTCTTCTGTTAATGATATTAATATCAAAATATTATTTGGATTTATATTATTCTCAATCGCCATTGGAATATTTTCTGTTAATCCACCATCTATATATAATTCATTACCAATCTTATAAGGTTTAAATAAAATTGGTAATGCTGTTGATGCACCTATTGCATCAATTAATAAAACATTTGGTGAATTATCAATATTGAATGTAAATGTTTTGAATGTTTCATAATGAACTGATTTGATATTAAGTTGAATGCCAGTTTTTTTTGCAAAATCTACAAATGTATAATTCTCATAATTATGTTTTTTTAATATTCTTTTTACAATCAATAGTAATGAATTATCCTCAGTTTTTATAATTCCATAGTCTTTTAAAAAAGACAAAATATTTAATTCTGAATATTTCAATTCATCAAAATAATCTTTAAATTCATTTTCAATATCACCCATTGATATATTTAATCCAAAAAATGTTGCAAATACTGATCCAATAGATGTAGCATATATATATTTTATTGTTTTATAATAATCTTCTTGTTGTAAATATCTTAAAGCTCCAATATATAATATACCTTTTCCCGATCCACCTGATAATATTAAATGTGTAAATGTTGGTTTCTCATGCATTCTTATCGTATTCATTTATAGAAAAAAAGAAGATGCCACCGCATTTAAATATTAAAGAGCTTCATACTATTCAAAAGAAAAAAGAAGAATTAAAACATACTTCATATGATCATATACTAAATTTAATTCATCGTCGTATTAAAGTTATCGCAAATGTAGGCGGTACCAATACTTTTTATGAAATTCCTGGATTAGTTGTTGGATTCCCACTATATAATTTAATTAATTGTACAAATTATATTATTAATGCACTTCGTGATAATTCATTATTTGTTCAGTTATTACCACCACCGCATATAGCTGTTTTATATATTTCTTGGGATAAAAAAGATATCAAAGCATCTCTTCCTGCTGCAATATCAACTAGACAAAGAATAGAATTGCCTAATCAAAATGCTAATACTAGCAATAAAAAACAATTAAGACTTTTTTAGTCGTTCTCTTAGGACTTAGTTATTCTAATCCTTCAAGTCTTTCAACATTGCTAATGTTTCTTTCATCCCTGATAATGCAGCTATACGATATATTTGATCACATAAAAATATTATCAAAATTCCTGCTAATATGAAAAGAACTATATCTAAAATATATTGCATATTATCATTTGAATTATATGAATTGTAGCTATAATTATTATTTGGATTTGAAAATTGTTCCATATTTGTTTTAAATATTGTACCATTCTCGTCTTTGAAATCAGCTGGTGCATTTCTATTATTCATACTTCTTGTTATTGGTATTGTTTTATTCATTTCATCTAAATTAATATAATCATCCATACCATCTTCGACATATCCTTTCACATTATTCATATCAATCTTGCGCATTGGAACTTTATATGGACCTGCACATGATGTTTGTTGATTTAATGCCGTATACATTCCTTTATCAAAATCTTTGCTTCTATACATCGCATCATAAACCTGTGAAGGATTTGAACATCTAACATCTGGTGTGGGAGTTCCAATATATTGTTTCATCATACTATCTTGATTTGTATATGCATTCATACCATTCATATAATTTTGAGAGTCTTTTGATTGATTAATTGATGGTATATTATATTTTTGTTCAACTGGTCCTATACATTGTGATTTGGGTACTGGATTTGTAAAATTTTCTGGTAAAACATCAGGACAAATTTGATAATTTTCACAATAATATTGAACATCATTTGCCTGGCCTTTATAAGCTGGACCCTCGATTATTACATTTTTTCTTCCACGATTGTTTCTTGTTTCTTCTTTTTTATCAAGCTCCATATCATGATAAATGCTTTTTAAAGCTTCTTTATCTGTAGTATGTGCAAGTTGAGTAGAATAATCTTGGACTTGGAAATTCTCTTTTTGATTTCCGTAAGTATTCCATGCATCCACAAATGATACATATTCTTTACCACGATCTGCACCAAATTCGTTGTATTTTTGATATTCTCCTACCTGTCTTTTATTACTACCATTGCTAACAGGTACGCTATTTTCAAATGTTACTTGACCTGTGCATCCTAACTGCTTTTTACTATTCACCGAATCAAATGAAGGATATGAATATGCTTCTTGTAAACTGCACATGGGGAAGTTTAACCACTATTAACTTACTAGAAATTTCTTTTTCTTTTTATAAAAAATATATATAGAATGTACATAGAAGAAATTTTAAAATCTCTATTAGTTGGAATTACTGCTGGTATATGTTTTTTATATGCCTTTCAAACTAGAATTCCTTTACCAATTTGGGCATTAAATGCATTTAACCATCCTTGGATTATTTTATTAATCATTATCCTAATATTAATAGTCTCTGAATGGAGTGATAAAATAGGAGCTTTCTTATTATTACTTCTAGTAGCTGTTATCATAGACTATACCATTTTTGCTAGAAAAGTAAATAATAATAATCAAAGTCAAAATATTAATGAAAATACAGAAATTAAAAGAATTCAAAAGAAATCTTCTGAAATGAATAATCCAGATAAAATGTATCTTGAAAATGTCATAGAAACAGATGATGGCCCACCAAATGCTAAAATACCATATTCACAAGACATATATCCTTTATTTAAAGGATTAGAAGATCCAACAAGTGGTCCTGCTCCATTCTGATTTTCTTTTAGATTATTAGATAAGAGTCTATGCAAGCTCCACCAGGTCCTCTACCAGGTACTCAATTATTAACTGTATTATCTGCATTTTTACTTCATACTGGATCCCGTCATATTCAAATGGATCTTACTCCTGCACAAAAAGATATTGTTGCACATCCTTTTGTCAAAAAAATTATATTATTTTGTATGTTCTATCTTTCTACAAGAAGTATCACTTGGAGTATTATCTTAATCGTTGCATACTTTCTACTTCTGCAAATGTTGCTAAATGAAAATCACCCACTTAATCTATATTCAAAAATGTGGTTACAAAAGAAAGGTCATGTTAAAGCCCCTGATTCTGATAATCACCCACCAGGTGCACCAATGATACCACCTCCTCCTCCAAATGTTGATGCACAAGCTTATTACCAAAATATAGCTAAATTATCTGCTATGCAGTATTAATTTAGATAAATTGAATCAAGATCAAGAATTATTTTTTAATGCATTATTATTTAATGATGATCTATCAGCATACCAATACATTCTCTTTGGATCTGTTCTCACTCTTTGTGAGGTTTCAATCATAAATAATATTACTGATATTACTGCAAGTATAAATCCAAGAATACCTACATAAAATGGTACTGATGTATTATATGATGATAATCCTGATCGTATTATTACTGTTATTGCTATAATTAAAGTCAAATTAGAATATAAATTCATTCTATATGTCGATGCATATCTTGATGAATTTACTACTGCAGAACTAGCATCTAATTTATTACTTTCCATGTTCATCTCATTAAGTGTATCATTGTAATATAATTGTTGATTATTTAACATAATTGATAAATTTATATTAGCACTTTGTTGCTCTGTATATCCTACAAATGCAAGTAATGAATTTAAATATTCATTTACTACCACGTAATATAATGTATTATAATATTTAATATTTAAATTTACTGCTGCAGTTGGATTTGTACCTGTTACTGGTATACCTGATTTTAATATACTATTTACTACTGAAACAGATTGTGTATCAAATGTTTCTAATATAGATTTTCCATATAAATAATTAATTACTAAATAAGAGATTGATGTTACTATTACAATCATTATACTTAATATAAATTCAGATCTGCTATCTGATGAAAATTCTAATATTATACTTAAAATAATTATTAATAACAAAAATCCTAATGATAAATATTCATATATTGATACTTTTGATTTATTTGTATTTGTATTTGCATAATAATCCTCATTTGTTTTAATCTGTTTTTTCATATCTTTAAATTTTTTAGATGTTGAATTTATTTGTGATATCTGATTATTAATTTGTGATACATTTGTTCCTGTAGTTGATACTGTATTATTATATTTATGTATCAATGTATCATAATTTACTGTTACTAATCCAATTAATTGTACTTGTGATATTATTAAATATTGAAAATTATTTAAATTATCTTGAAATAAATTAGCTGATATCACTGATGAATCAGATGCTGTTTTAAATATATTTGATGCAATATTTAAATTAAATAAAGCAATATATAATCGTAATAATTGTCTAAATATAAATAAATTGAAATTTGAATTAGATAATATATCATTTACATCTATTACTAAATTCATAGATTCAATCATTACAAAATCTAATGCATTAGATACTTTATTATTATCTGCATATGTTAATTTATTATTAACATATTTTAATTTTATATTAGTTATTACTGATTTACCATTTACAGTTTGACAATTTGGTATTTTGAGTGTAACAATATTACCACTTAATAATGTCTTAATATTTGAACTAGATAATAAATCATATAATCCATATAATCCTAACAATAATGCTTCTGATGGATTATTATCAGTTGTCATTGCATTATTTGCATCTAAAAAATCAACTAATAAAACATCTTGATAATTTAAATTATTACTAGCTAAATCATTAATATAATTATTAATAGTTGTTTGAACATAAGTATTATTAACTTGAACATATGGACAAATTCCACCTGAATCTTCAAAATCACTATATTTTTGATTTGCAGCTGAAAATATAGTTCCAGGATTTAACTTCTTTATTTTGAAGAACAAATCACTATTTTTACCCGTTTTATAATCATTTCCATTATACCCATTTAATATCATCATGACATCATTCGCTTGTCCCGTTAATAAATAATTTGGATTACCCGCAAATTGATTATCATAGCCATTTAAATAATTTGTATTAATTGAAACAATTGTATTTATCATATTTGTAAATGCGGATGCATTTTCATTTATGTAACTTTGTCCAGTTCCTATAGATGCCATCTATTCTAATTACAGAATTTTTATGAAGAATTTTTAAGAGTATCTATATTCTTTGCTGAAACGGACCAATAATATTTATCTGCATCTGTTCTAACATTTGCACTTAATTTTTTAACATATATTATGAATCCAATTACACCAATTATTGACGCAAATATTAATATTGTTTGACTACCAGTTGCCACCCATAATTCAACTGTTAATGACATTAAACCTGCTAAGAAAAGCATCAAATATAATCTGTATTTATGTGCAAAACTTGATATTTTTATCAAATTTATTGCTGATAACAATTTTTCATTTTCTTGAATCAATTCTTCTAATTGTTGTGTATAATATAATAACTCTTTATTTACAATTTGACCCATATCAATATAAGCTTTCTCGACTTTCAAAGTATTGTTTATAATATTTGACAATGTACCAAATAATAATATATTATCTAACATCGATGATGCATAATTTTGTAAAAGAGTATTATTATTATCTGTTCTAAATGATGTTTGTAATTGACCCTGTGGTAAATTCATTATATAATTATCTAAAGTTGTAAAATCTGCATAATTTTCTTGCACTCTAAATGCAGCATTATATCTAAATATTATTAATCCAATTGCTAATATTGATAAAACTATTTGCACATGTGCTGCTATATATTTCCCTGCCTCTGGTATATCATCATTTAAAAAGATTATAAATGTTGATATAGTTGTTATCACAAGCAATACTATTGCAATAATAATTTCATATATAATTATTATTTTTATCATTGATTGCGAACTTGCATATTGTTTCTGATTATTTACATAATCATTCTTTTGTTTATTTAATTGTGATGTTATATCACCAACTTGTTTTAATACATTATTATAATTAATTAATTTATCATTTGAATCAGTATATATATCATTCAATGTGTGATTATTATTTAATCCATTATTTTGAGATTGAACTAATGCTGTTATTGCTGCTAATAATGTAGTTAATACTGCTTGATCAGCTGCATTTCCTGATGCTGAACCATATAATGATGCAGCAATACAAAAATTTAATGATAATATATGTGAATAAAATACACGTCTCATCATATATAAATCAAAATATCCTTGTTCTGCATTTGCTGCTGTTATTATTGTACTTATTGGTACAATATTATTAATACAATTCCATAAAGTTTGAGAAGCTGAATCTGTTACCTTTGAATAATCACTAAATATTGTATATATAGAACTTTGTGGATTTGTTGTTGATAATGATGAATAACCATCTATATTTGATATTGTTATTGAATTACCTCCTAAAAATGTTTTCCAATTTTTTGATGCTAATATATTATACCATCCATATAATCCTTGCATCATATTATATGTTGATAATGTAGCTGGTCCTGATGGATTAGTAAATTGTTCAGGTCCTGAACATGTTTTACCATCCATTGTTGGACACATTCCACCTTTACCATTTGATATAGTATCTGAATTACTTGAAACTGAATTACCATTTATTGGTGGAGTATTTCCAGTTATTGCATTAACTTTATCTAAACATTCAATTAAATTAAGATCATATACATTATTTTTAATTGTAAAAGAACTTGAATCTATTATAGTATCCATAACTGTTGATGAAATTGGTTTAGCAAATACATCATTTCCAGATATAATAATTGATGTATTTGCTAATCCTGATTGATATATGGTTTTTACTAATGTAGCTGATGTCTGTGATGATACACAATCTTTATTATAATTATAAATAATATTTATATCATAATTTGATGAATTACCAGATGATTTATCAACAAAAAAATTTGGATGACATAAATATTGATTTTCAATTCCTTGAAATGCAGTTGTATTATAACCATTGAATAAAGCTACCAATTCTGAATGTTGATTAGCAAAATTTGTTTGTGCCATAACTCTAAATTAAAACACATAAAATTTAAATGGCACATCTATAATAATTATATTCACCTGAATTATTATTAATATGTGTTATTTTTACTATATCACCATGTTTCAATCCTAACCATTTTGATATTGGATCCGTTTTTAATATCACTGGAAATTGTGACTTTGATTTAATTCTATAATCCTCCATTACTTTTTTTGCCTGTACATCTGTTAATTTTTCATGTTTTGGTACCAATCTATGTGACATCGGATTATATCTCAATTCATCCACATAAAATATCTGCAACATCCCTCCAATACTTTGAAGACTTTTATCAATTATTTGAAATTGCAATATACTCTGTTTCACTGCTGGTACATCTATTGTAATAATTATGAAATTTTTAGTATTATCATTCTTTGTTATTATATCTTGAGGCGTCTTTTCTGCTTTCAATTTTACCAATAAATGATCCTTTAATATCTCTTTTGTCAATGCAAAGAATACTGTCGTATTATCTGTATTCAAACTGATTACTTCTTTATAAAAACGATTCGGATCATCATATATTACAGCATCTCCATGCTCCTGTATCCATGATATATCATCTCCTCTATTTTCCAACATATCACGTATATTGGTTCTTATAATATCGATCTCCATAGTTAGTGATATACTTATTCAATAACAATAAAATAACTTTATATAATATTCAATTTTTATTCTACGTCGCTATCCTCAGTATCAATATCTGATTTGAATTTGAAACCATACCAACCATTTCCATAAATTCCATAAATATTCTCAAAATATGCTTTGATTTGATTTCTATCTGGTGAAACCTTATTTGTTCCTTTGAGTTGATTAAAGGCCCATGATTTGAAATCATTTGCCAATGTATTCAACATCATCTTCTTCTTATGTTTTGGATCTGGAACAATCTTCTCTGTAATATATTGACCAATAATATCATTGTTCTCTTTGTATTTCTGTGTCGCAATATTAATATCACTTGGTTCTTTGATTACTTTCAAATCTGTTATTTTATGTATATTAATTAACATTGATATAAATGTATCTCCCCATCTTTCAATCTTATCCATAATATCTGCATCAATTGGAAATTCCTTTTTATTCTCTTTATTTGGATTATCTGTAAATTTAGAATCAAATGGTATTACTCTAATTCTTCTCCAAGTTCCTCCATCATTTGATGGAACATTTGGCAAATCATTACAAGCCATAATCATCTTAAATTGTGGCTTGAATTCACCACCCTCTTTATACAAACCTCTCGCAAATATTGGATCACCACCACTCAATTCTTTCATCAATCCAATATTTATTTTTTCATTATCACCTGGCTCTTGCATGATCGCAAATCTACGACCTTTTGTTCTTTCCAATTCTGGACAAGCCGAATTTGATGCCGCTCTTTTCTGTGTCAATAATGATATTGGTAATGTTGAATAATATTCACCTATTGATTTTTGCAATAATGTCAATAATAAAGATTTACCATTACCACCTGAACCTGTAAAAATATAGAATTTTTCATTTTTAATTGTTCCATCCAATGATGATGCAAATATTTTCAATACATATTCTTTTACATCTCCAATTGTCAAAACTTGACTCAAATATTCATCTATTTCTCTTGCTTCTATTGATTTTGGATCATAATTTATATAATATCTACCAGTTGAATAACTAATATAATCTTCTGGTAATCCTTCTCTAAATTCATGTAAATGCAAATCATAAACCCCATTTTCAAAACCAAGTAAATGAGAATGATTATCTAGTAATCCTTCAAATTTATCATCTGAAAATAATGATCTACATTCTTTCATAATAGAATCTTTGAACCCAGAATTCTTTAATTTACATGATACCTCATTTAGTTTTTTAGATCTTTCATGACACATATCCCTATATACTGTATTATCTCCTTTACCTGATTCATTTGCCCAATATGAAGATCGTTTCATAAATCTACAACATACATCATTTGATAATATATTTCTGAGTTTGAAACCTTCTCTTGATCTCTCCCATCTATGTTTTTCTTTTGAAAACATATACCAATTATCTTTTGAGGATGCTCTAAAAAGATCCTTATAAAGATAATATATGACCGTTGCTATATCATAGTGTGCTCCACTTGTACATCTATCTATTAATTCTATTATAGAATCGTTGATAATGATTTCATATTGAGATCTATTATCATTCTTTGCCCAATGCTTCAATGTTCCCATTCCCATTGTATCAATTCTCATCTTGTCCCAAAGAATTTGACATTCCCCTTCTACATGTTTACTTGATACACCTGAAAATTCATTCCATGTATCCAATAATCCATAATCTATATTACGCGCCGCCCATCCTAAATGAATCCATTGGTCATAATTTTCTGCTCTTTTTGGATTTAAACATTTCAATATTAAATCTTTTGCTAATTTCAAATCTTCTTCTGATGAAAATATTTTCGATAAATTTATTGCTTTTCCAAATATTTTATTATGCAATTTAGATTTCTTATGCTCATTAATTGATGGAAGTAGATGACGAATATACTGCTCTATTTCTTCAATTTTTTCAGATTTATAAGGTATCAATTTATCCACCTTATTTCTCATAGAAAGAATTTTAACCATATGCAATTCTTCTTCAACTGATGGTAAATTACGCTTTTCGAGTTTACCATTTTGATAGTCATAGACTTTTGTTATTGCATATGCTTCGGATTCTGGTTTTCTGCTACCATACATTTGCCAATTATTTCTGCTTATTATCGCTTCATCTATCACATCATCATATGGATTAATAAGTGGTAATGCTTTGAATAATTCTGGTGCAGATTCTAAAACGCTATTTCTAATTAATTTTTGTAAGTCATTTTTAACTACAATATTTGGCCAAATAATATGAATTCCGTCTTTTATTTTACCTTTATATTCAACTGGTGATGGTTTTTCCATCACATATGTTCTTTTATCTAATTTTGATAAAATATCATTATCTAAATATTCATTTAACAATTTATAGTATTTTTCCAAGACTATCTCTATAAAATTATCATTATAAAGTCTCTGTAATACTTCATTGTCCTTCACTTCATCATTTAATTTAAATCTAAAATCTAAATCAACTCGCATTGGACTGGGATCTTGAGGTTTTTCTGTCAAATATAATTTACGTCCACCTATCAAAGCTTTCTTATATATTTCATAAAACTCATCTATTTTATCATCTGATATGTGAAAACTTCCAATTGGATCAAATATACTCGTATGTGTATATGGCTGACCTTTCTCGCATCTAAACTGTGTTATGAATTTTTTAAATTGATCCATAAATTATCTAGGGGAATCCCTCTGGTATATATTCGTGGATATTTTTTATATGAAAAATTTTGGGTTAAAATTATATTTCAAACTTAGTGTTCTCGTAATAAAAATGTCAATTATACTATTAAATCTGTAAAATTATTAATAAAAATAAAAAATCAAATTTTATAAATGAAACTTTTCCTTAACATTATCAACTGATGCTCTAAAACTTGTCTTATTCCAAAGTACCCACCTGCTCCAAAAACCCGCAGTCAATATACCAGTTGATGTCCAGTCTTCTCTTTTTTTATGTCTTATTATATATCTTTTCTTTCTTTCAAGATCCTTATGTTTGGTGTAATCTGAATAGCCTTTTGCACCAAAATGAACAGTATGTGTTTTAGATTCATCATTTTTTTCAGCTAATTTCACTGTATATTTATACTTATCATCTGATGCTGGTTTTATACTAACTAAAGTATATCTCATTCTTAATTATTAAAAAGACAAAAACATGCTCTAATTTAAATGAATTCAATCAAGTCAATCAAGTCAATCAAATACAAAAACCAAAAGGTTTTTAACCTTTTGGAAAAGCTTGATGATGCTTTTTAGTTGAATAATTTTTTACTTCTTGCCCTTGCCCTTACCCTTGCCCTTGGATGGCTCAGGCAGCTTCTCTGCATCAGCCTCAGTGTCTTGCTCAGGCTCAGGCTCAGACTCAGAGGCAATTGCAGCCAGAATATTCCTGCGAGAAGGACCAGCCTTCTTATCCTCAGGCGGATTCAGAGCCTTCTGCTTATTCCACTCAACAATTGCTGCCTGCATCAGCTCCTTGCCCTTGAGCTCAGTGCCAGCCTCCTTGATCTCAGCCATCTTAGCCTTGAGGAAAAGGTTATAAGCAGTAGGAGCACGTGTCTTCTTCTCCTTCTTGGGCTCCTTGGCATTGATCGCAGGAGTCTTGGGCATATTTGTGACATAATCATCAATCATATTGGAGACAGCCTCAACGAACTCAGAATCATACTCATCAGTCAGCTTAGACACCAGGTGTTCCTTGAGGTTGTTGATCGTTGTCTTCTCCATGTTATCGGAGAAGTCATTGATCGCCTTGAAAACCTTGGTCAGAGAAGCAGCCATTTGTAGTGGTAGTTGGGAGCTTAGGAGGCTGAAGGTAGTTGATTGAGGGTTGTTTGTTAATTAATTTTAAAAACAAAAATCGAATTTTTATTTTTTTCCGTCAAATTTTTTACAAATTTTTCCAACTTTTATTTGAGCTTTAAATATAAGGAGGATGCAATACTGCAGTCCAATAGGCGAAGATAATTATAAAGATAAACATACTTGTTTTTCTTTAAAAGCTCTTAGAGATATTGCAACTGCATGGAATAAAGAAAACCAACACAATCGTATTAAAAATATTAAAAAATATTCAATTAATGATTTATGGAATGAAATTAATAAAAAAATGTCTGATAGATGTGGTAAAGGAAATGAGTTTTGTTGGGTTAAAAAAATAAAACCTGAAAATAAAACTTTAGAAGTTAAAGGAGCTATTAGACCTGAAAAACCATCTGAATGGTACAAAGATAAGAACTCTTGGTTATCTAATTATGATATTCAAAATGTTATGAGACAATACCAGGATAAAAAAGATTTAAACTATAGATTCTTAGGTGTTTTTGCTATTGATTTTGCAACTGCAACTGAATTTGGTAAATGCGTCTATGCTGAAGTTTGCAATTTAAACATTGTTACTCTTTATAATCAAGGATACAAATATGTCGGAATGATTACCAATCTAGATAAACATGATGAACCTGGATCCCATTGGACATCTCTTTTTATTTGTATTGATCCAACTAAACCATCATATGGTGCTCATTATTATGATAGCACTGCTACTGCTCCACCTCAAGAAATAATAGATTTTATTGAAAAACTAAAATTACAAGCAAATGATATTAATATAATTGTTTCTAAAAAAACAAAGACTTCTTTACATCAATTTCAATTTAATTATAATACTATTCGTCATCAATATGGTAATAATGAATGTGGAATGTTCTCTATGGTTTATCAAATAAATTGGCTTAAATTTTTGAAGAAAAACAAAAATACTACTTTAAAAGATGTTATATCACAAAAAGTAACTGATAAACAAATGAATCAATATTTCAGAAATAGATTATTTGCACCAAATACTAAAGTTGAAATTGATAAGAAAAAGTAATCATTTAAACATTTTATTTTTATAATCTTTAATGAGTATTAATATAGATTTAGATGGATTAATCCAAAGAACAAATATCGCTTTATTGCAAAATAATTTAAATACATCAAATAAAAAAATAAGAACAGCACTTACTGATTTTATTAATCAAGCAATTGAACATTTTGGCAAAAATCCACCACTTCCTCCAATTGATGAAATTGAAAGACGTGCAATAACACATGTAATTACTATTGTTAGATTAAAAGATCAACAACAACATGAATCAAATAAAATTGGGATGCAACAAATGCAACAGATGCAACAAATGCAACCTGTTATTAAAATTGATTTAGATAAATCTGAACCACTTCCTTTACCAGAAATTGATGTTAAAGAAGATGATGAAGCGTCTTTTATGCGTAAATTAGAAGAAATTGAAATTGCTAGAAGAATACGTCCAGATCAAAATCAAATTCCTGTTTCTCCAATTATTGAACAACAATTACCTTTTCAACCACAATTACCTCCTCAAGTAATTGCTGCACCTACTGTTATTTATATTCCTACAAAAAGCAAAATATCTGATTTACAACAAATTATTATTAGTAGTATTGATAGAGGATGGGATTATAATCCTAAAAGATCTACATTTATATGGTCTGGTAATATTTCAAAAGATGAAAATATGAAACTTGCTTTTGCAGGAATTTTTTTACCTAAAATTGTAGCTACATTTACACCCATTATTATTATTGAAATCCAAGGAGCTGGTGGTAAAAAACAAAATATTCTTTGTTCTCTTAGTTTTGAAGGTCCTATATGGGACAAATGGTATGTTGTCAGAACTACTGATTCTAAAGATACTACTATTCGTCCTATCTCCTCTCCATGGACTATTAAATTATTAGATACGTTTAATAATCCATTAGATGTTGGTGAAGATGCTCAAATAATTAAAAGCGTCGATGTTCTTATTAATGGATATGCTAGAATGGAATTAGAAAATTCTTGCAATGGTACTTGCATTGATATAGGTCTTGATGCAAATAATTTATTTTTTATCAAAAAAAATAATATTATTATTGGTAAATATAAAGTTTTAAGCAAATTAAATAATATTTACCAAATTAGTTGTATGGAGTCTTTTAATAATTCAGAAATTTACAACAATTTAGAAGGCGGAATAATTTGTAATATAACACATCAGATAATTATGATTGTTGAAATTCAAAAAAATGAAATGCAAAAAAATGAAAAACCTTAAGAATCTTTATTACTATACTCGAGTCTCTATTTAACTAGTCCTATTTTTACTAGTGCTATATTACTAGTGTAATGGCTAATAAAAATATTAATGCTAGAGCTTCAGCACCTCAATATATTTTTGATCTATTACAGAATGAACTTATAGAATATAATAAAAAGATTTTGATTAAAATAGCTCAAAAACATGAGCTTGATGAAACTGATATACTTGCAGAGTTTTTACCAAAACAATTAAAGATTATTCCAAATGAAAAAGAAACTATTGAAATTGTTCATAAAAATGAACCAAGAAAACCACCTAAAATAGAATCTGAAAGATGTATGGCACGTATTTGGAATAGAGGCAAAGGTGGACAATGCATTCGGTTGAAATTAAAAGAATGTGATTTCTGTTCTCAACATAAAGAAAAAAATAAACATGGTCGTATTGACCAAGAAGTACCTCGTGAATTATTTCAAACACAATCAAATGTACTTTATAAATAAGTAATTAAACCATTACTGTAACTGCTGCAAATATAAATGTTATACCTGTAATTATCTCTAATCTATATAATAATGTGTCTTTTCCAATTGTTGACATATCTGAACCACCTGCAGTTGATTTACCTTTATTGAATTGTGGTACATTAATTATTGTTATTAAATAAGATATTATGAAACAAAAAGATGATATCATTAATACATGTGTTAATATTAAATTTACATGTGCATGCATATTTACATAATTAAATACAATACGTAATCTATACATATCCAAATTTACAAACATAACAAATGCAATAAATAACATTATATATATTCCTAAATATCCAAGCAATGCTGTATTTATTGTTTTAACTTTATTATTTATAATTAATTGTCGCATTATTGTCATTGCTATCATGCGTAATACCAATATTACAAATATGAATATAGCTTTATCAATACCTGATATCTGTAATGCCTCACGAGGTATTAATGAATTAGCACTCATTTGATCATGTAATTCTTTTGATGCTACAAAATCTCCAACTTGATTCTTGCGACTTATATAACTATTATATAATCGTTGAAATAATGTTGGTTCAACCGCCATTGCTGATACACCTGGAGTTGATTTTACAATTGTATCCGATTGTAATGGTAATAAATAATTACTATTTATTTTCTTTAAAATATCAATTGAATTATTTAATAATTCAACTAATTCATCTGATTTAGTATTATTAATATTAGGAATTTCAGTATTGGTAGAAGCATCTGTTCCTTCTCCACCTTTCTTATTGAAATTAGAATTTTGATTTTGAATGCTTATATTAGCTGCTTCTACTATTTGAAAACTTTTTTCATAATTATTTTTTAAAAGACTTAAAAATCCATTTAATGAATCATTGACCTGTTGCATCAATTGTTTTATTTCACTTTTTGTTGTTCCATCAGTTGTTAATTCTAATAAATTATCTCTAATCGTATTATTATTATCAATCAATTTTTTAAAATCTGTATTTACAGATTCAATCCATTTTGGTAATTTATCTTTCAATAAATTATAATTTTCATTTAATTTATTTATTTCAATATTTGGTAATTGTGATATATTTATATTGCCATCACCTCCTGTAATTGGTTTATTAGGATCACCGCCTAATTTTGCTATTTCTAATTTATATTGTGCAATATTTTGATTTGCTCGATCAAGATTATTTTTATAACGCTCATTCTCAGGTTCTAAATCTAATTTTTTTTCATAATAACTAACATCATTTTGAGCAGCTTTTATTTTTTCATATAAATAATTTATTCTACTTTCATTTATAAGTTTCTCTTTACTTTTATTATTTTCTTCAATTGATTGTTTCTTTGCTATTTCAGTTGCTATTTTATTTTGATATTCTATTTTTGCATCATTTACATTTTTTTGTATATTATCAAATTCAAATAATTGTATATAATTATTTGTATATCGTTGTAATACATTTTGAATTGTAGCTATATTATTATTTAATAATTCTTTAGTTTTATCTATATCATTACCACCTTTCATTTTTCCTGGATAAAATACACCATTTTTGAAAAATTTATGTTTATTCTTAGTTTCATCACCGCCTTTAATACTAAATTCTTCATTCCCAATAACTAATGGTATATCTGCATCAGATAATGTACCATTTATTAATGCAATATATTGATCTTTACCAGCTCGTGATGTATCTGATGAAATCATTGATAAAAGTTTAAATAATGCTTGAGTTGCTTTATCCCATGCTATTTCTCCTGATTCATAATCGGCCTTTAAATCTGCTACTTTTTTATCAAGTTCACGTTTAAAATCTATACCACGAACTGATATGTTATTTGTTGCATCTTTACCACCATATAATTGTCCTTTATTTTCAGTAACATGTTTAAATTCATTTTCTCTTTTTGCTATTTCTTCTGGTGATAATTCTTTATTATTTTTTAATGTATCTGGATGATGTGTTAAAGCAAACTTTTTATATGCTTTTCTATATTCCTCTCTTGATGATCCTGGTTGTACACCTAATAATTCATCTCTTATTGCTTCTCTCGTTTTATTTGCTGCGTCTTCTGGATCTGCAGTTGTAATAGCATCATCTATTAATGCTAAAGTATTTTGTCCTACATTTTCATTTACTGTTGCATTTTGTTCTGTTGGATTTTCTTCTGCTGCTTCTTCTGCTGCTTCTTCTTCTTCTGCTTCTTCTGCTTCTTCTGCTTCTTCTTCTTCTATTTCATCTTGTGATGGTTTTTCAGATTCTTCAGATTCTTCTGGATTTGCTATAAAAGTTCCAACATAATATGTACCTATTTCATCCATTTCTTCTTTAGCTATTCTTCCTCTTTGCGGAAATGCTTGTTCTAATGATCTTTGAAATGGAGAAGAATCTAATGGATTTGGTATTTTATTAATATATATAATCAATTTTTTATTATCATTTATATATGAATTTGGACCTGGTGAAAAATATGGACCTGGTGTAGGACCTGATGGAAAATATTGACCTGATGTAGGACCTGTTGTAGAATTTGATTTACCAAATAGATTTCTTATAAATGATGGTAATTGGTTTGATGAAGATTGAGATGGAATTTGACTAATTTTTTGTAATATATTTTTAATTAAATCTATCAAATCTTTTTGATCTATTATTTTTAATATTGCTTGTAAATCTTGTCTTATTTTACTTAAATCTGTTATTGCAGTATTTCCTTGTTCTGTTTTACTTATAATATCATTTATTTGCTTTAATAAATCTTTATATTCAATTAATCTTAATATTTTATTTATATTTTCTTTTAAATTATTTAAATAGTTATTTAAGTCATTTGGTGTATTTATACCATTTATACGTTGACTTATATTTGTTATTAAATCTAATAAATCTTTTTTATCTAATAGTGATAATATACTTAAAATATTTGTCTTAATATCATCTGGTTTAGCATTTATTTTTTCTGATATAGATTTTATTAAATTTAAAAGTTCTTTTTGATCTAATAATTTCATTATTTCTTTTATTATATCTTGAACTGTTGTTCCTTCATTAGATGCATTACCTTTTATTCTTTGTAATATTATATTTATATTTTTCAATAACTCATAATTATCAATTAATTCTAATGTACTTTTAATATTTTTTAAATTTTTTAAACCTTTAAATCGTGCAAGTAAATCATTCAGATTTAAAAGTGTTTCTTCATGTTGTTGTGGTAGTAATGGATGTGAATCTAGTTCAGCAGTTGATGCTGGTTGTATTTCCATTACAGATTGTACTCTAATTGAATCACGAGAAAGTTTTCTTTCATGTTAATTTGCATTCAATAATTAAAAACGTAATATTATAACTGATTGCATTATCCATGTTATAAATGTTATTGTCTCTAATACACTTTTAACATTCATTCTTTGATCATATGTTAATATTGCATTACTTGGATTTTTGTTTTTTAATATAAATACTATTGGATATAATAAATATAAAACCATTAAATGTAATATAATTCTTATATTACCATTCGCTTCTGTATTCAAATAATATATCAATAATTTTAATGATAAATTTGTTATTACATTATTATTAACTGCACATACAATTAATAAAAATAATAATGAATATATTAACAGAAAATATGTAAATGCTGATTTAAATGAATTTATAAAAGCACTATTAATACCCCATTCAACTAAAAATAATGTTAAATTTCTTAATATAAATGCAATTACTACCATTGTCAAACGATCACTGATAAATAATTCTTCAAACTTTGGACTATATATTGGATGATTTTCTATACTTTTTATTGTTGTCTTTATCATATCATCGTCCTTATTTGCTTCTGCAATTGATAAATCTGTGAGTGCCTTTTTATAATAATTAGTTGCACCTCCTACATATTTTCCTCCACCTACTAATTTTATTGGTTTTCTTTCAATTAATCCTTCTGATGTATAATTCTCTGTTTCACCTTGTATATTTTGTATTTTATCTTTCCCATCTATTCCTTTATACTTTATTCTATATTCAACATTTTCATCATTATATTTATTAGTTCCCTCTCCATCAAAATTATTTACTAAATTTTGTGTTGGACCAGTTGGTTTACATACTGCTTCTGGATCTACTATACCTTCTGGTAATCTGACTTTGAATTTATATCCTTTTGCAATCGGACTTTCTTTCAATTTAACATTTAATTTACTAATTGCTTTACAAAGATTTTTTGCTTTAGCTGTTGAATTTTTTGCTCCATTTTTTCTTTCAAATTCTGATAACCAATATGATAAATTTCCTGCTAAGTCCATTCTATCTTGTTCAAATTTTTCACTTATCAAATGATTCAAATTCTCAGCTTTTAATATTTCCATAAAAGCTTGATATTGTTCAGAATTTGTATCATATCCACTATTAAGTAAAAGTGCTGAATAATATTGAACAGCTTTTGGATTTATTGCTGATAAACTACTCAAATCAGTTGATTTTAATGGATTTATTGTATTTGATATACTTGGTAATTTTACTCCTAAACCTGTATGACTTGTAAATTGTGGAGTAACTTTTTTTACTGTTGTTTCCACTGATTCTTTAATTTCACTTGCTTTATTTTCCGCTTTATCTATTAAATTTTCTGCTTGATTTATGACTGTTGAAGCCATATATCTCAATCCTGAAAATATATTATATTATATTTATACTAACAACTACTTATGTATATGTAAAACCAGTTGCCCATCCATATCCAGCCATTAATACTGCAAAGATTATTATGAAAAATACTATATATGATATTGCATTATAATCTAATTTTACTAATTGATGTATAAATAAATACATAGAAACTGATAATATTACAATAGTTATCATTACCAAATGTTTAGATGTACTTGCTATATAATTCTTTAAACTCTTATCATTTCTCATATTGAAACATATTTTTCTAATGTTAGTTATCGCAGTTATATAATATATTAAATCTTTTTCTATCGAATCTATATTTATACTAGAATTTGGATATGGTGAAGAATTAATACCTAATTGATCAAATAAACTTGCATAACTACTTGTTGATAAATCTAATTTTTTATTATTTACATAATCTTGAATTGATGGTATTATACTATCAAATTCATTACCTCTATTAAATTGAACAAATTTGAATAAATTATCTTTATAATCTCTTAACATTAATGGATCTGCGCCAAATATAGGATTTTCACTATTAATATATGCATTTTTGATATTTTCTTGAAAATAATCTATAAATGCATTATCAATTTCATTATAAGCTATATTTGTTCCTGTTCCATGATTAAATAATGGTAAATTATCTAATATTGTTGTTAAATATGGTGATTCTGCATTATTTATATTATTTATATTAGATACACCAGTTGATATTATATATTTATCTAACCAATCATTATTAATTGTTGTTAATATTTTAGCATTTGAATTAGTTATTATTTTTGTTAATGTTCTATTAAAAATTATTAATATAAATATTGCTAATATATATTTTAATAACATCTTATCAGTAATAAAAGTAAGCGCCAATTTTATCATATTATAGCAAAAATATTTAATTATAAAAAATATACGTCCTACAAATGCACCTATACCACCTTGGTGTTTATCATTTGAAAATGTATATAATGGTATTGTTAATATTACAAAAGCTACTAATAAATTAAATAAATATAATTTTGTCAATTGAATATCTTTTATATTTAATATACTTAAATTATGAGTTTTTATTAATGATTTAATTTCACCACCAAATATACTAAATAATAAATATACAATTACTAAAAATATCTTAATATTACGTTTACCTAAACTTTCACATCCAATTAATGCAGAATTATCTATATCATTATTACATTGTCCTCCTTCAAATATATTTTCATTATTTGCATTTATATAACCTTTAATTAATACATAAACATATGCAATTATCAATATAAATATTGTTGGTGTTGATGTAAAATAAGATTTAATTAAAGAATTATTTCCTAAATTATTGCTGCTAAATCCTGTTATTCCTTCTGATACTTTATATTCACCTGTATCCAATATGTATATATTTTCACCACAAATAGTCTTTGAATAATCGCCTACTTTATAAGTTCCATCTATATTTATTATATTATTGCAATACATTATATATGATACTGTAAAAGATATTATAACTATTGATGCAATTATGATGATACCAATTTTAAAAACTGGATCATCATTTGTTTTAAAAAACGCAAAAAAGAAAACATTGAATAAACTGAATGCTAATAATATTCCTATTAATGTTGATATAATCATTGAATGTATGAATTTATCAAATGGTGGAGATGGATCTTGTTTACTTAATACGGTTATTGTTGTTGTTTCTTGTTGTTGCATTTTTGGATTCTGAATTCTTTCTCCAGTCCCAAAATTCTCTACAACTATATCTTCTTTACTTTCTGCTTCTTGCATCTCTACTCAAGTAGAATATTAATTCTAACGGCTTCTTCAATACAATAAAATATATATAATGCAATTCCACAATTTATTGCCATTGAACTATTTAGTTTATAAAATAAATGAAATAATGCATAAAATACTACTGATCCTGAAAATATCATTAAATACATAAAGGTATTTATAATATTTTTTAATTCTGTATTGATTGTATTTATATTATTTGTCGATAAACTAATCAATGCACTATTAATATTTTTTAAATCAGATTGTTCTAATCCTAATGTATTTACATTACAACTATTATTACTAAATAATATTTCTAGTTTTTTATCATTTGCTGTAACAGTTTGCCAGACCTCCCATATTGGATCACTTTGTTCTAAAAATGAAAAATATCTTAATGCATTTGGATAATTTATTAATTGAGCTTCAATTGATGATTGATAATCTGTATAATCAGAATTATCAAATAAATAAAGATTTTTAATTATATTTATAAAATTTTGAAAATCTTTCTGTGGCATCGTCATTAAATCTTTAATTGCCAATTCTATTTCTGTTAAACTTGAACCATTCGTTTTTGCCTCAATATCTGTTAAAATTTGATTATCATCTATTAATGATGATATTTGATTTATATTGAAATTTGTTGGAATTGTTATATTTGCGGATAATCCACCACATAACAATGCTTTAAATAATTTATGGTCCAATGAAGATGCATCAAAATTAATATAATCTAATAAATGACAATATCCATTTCTATAATCATTAAAATTATTTTCATATATAACTACTGCATCTTGATAAGCTTCTAAATCATCTACAAATAATATCTTTTTTATCATATAATATTTGAATAATTGAACTGTTTTATTACTACTTGTATAATTAATATCTAGTATCTTTGAAGGTTTTGGTATTTTTTGTGTTTTTTCTGACAATTCAAATACTTTACTTAATGCTATTAAGTTAGCTCCATAATTTGATAAATCTGCATTTATTGGACCATTTAATACTTTAAATGTTACTTCATTCATATAAATAAATACAATTAATGGTATAAATATAAAGATTATAAATGAAATCACTTTCATTGGTAACATTGAATCACTTGATTTTAAAAATATTGCAATCTTTCCAAAATTTGTTATTATGATTAGTGCAAAAGTAATCAAATATAATCCAATAATATAATTTTTACTTTTTAATTTTTTAGTAATTTCATTTAAATTTGCATCATTAATTTCATTATATTGAATATTTCTATTAGTATCTTTTTCTATTATGGATTTACCATTCTTGATTTGTTGACAATTGAAATATACATTATTACTATATACAAAAATTTCATTGAATTTTTTAAATAATCTGACAGCATATAATGAGAACATTAAATATCCAATAATTGTTATAAATAACAATAAATATGTTAAAAATTTAAAAATAATTAAAGCATCCATGTACTTTACTCTACATAATTAATATTAATTAATTATTTTCTATGATGATGTTTCTTCTTTTTCTTTCCACCTTTAGTTTCTGATGCTGCTGGTGCTGCTGCTGGTGCTGGTGCTTCTGCTGGTGCTTCTGCTGGTGCTGCTGCTGGTGCTTCTGTTGGTGGTTTTGATTCTTCTGTTGGTGGTGCTTTTGCTGGTTCTACTGGTGTCAATGTTTTTGTTTCTAATATAAATCCGTCATCTTCATCATCATCATCTTCTATTTGAGCAGAATTTGCTTTTTCTGGTTCTTTTGTGTTTTTTTCTTCTGCTTCTGCTTCTGCTATTTTTTCTTCTTTTTTATCACCACCTTTTATCATATTTTTTATTTTAGCTATTACTGAATCTATTAAATCTGCTGAAAATACTGAAAATATTACTAATATTAAGAATAAAACTGCTATTATTGAAAAAGCTATTATATATATTAATACTTTACTTTTCATTCTTGGTAGCGTATATAATGATGCTAGTTTCAAATTTATATCACGAATATATTGATCTACTGTTGTTCTTAATGCATCTTCACGATATGTATCAAAAAATTTAGTATTATTCATTCCATCTGGATCTTCTAATATTAATCTAATATCATCTTTCATTGATACCCATATATTACCTATATTTGGTGTTTGTTTGTAATACATAAATTGTAATGGATCAAATGTTTTTGCTATTATTTCTTCATATGTAAAGAATTTCATTACTGTATTATAATCTATATTTGATTCTGGTATCTTAGAACTATATAAATTCATTAAACTATGTGTTATCAATCCTGCAACTAAGTCTTTATAAGGAAAATTATTAATGTCACATGCATGTCCTTGTTTATTATTTATCATATTTGCATATTTGATAATAATTTTATTATAATCTGTTCCATTTATTATATTCAAAAAATCTGAATCAACTGACATCATCTTATATACATGAGTTTTCGCATCATTTAAATTATTTTTATATGTCTGCATTTTTGGTATGCATGTTCTTACAAACATGGAATTATAAAGTGTATCTAATACAATTGCACCTACAAATGCAACTATGATTGGAAGTAAAAATTGTTTTGGTATATCTATATCTGGTTTAATATCTTTTGGTTCTTTTCCACCATATTCTGCAAATACCCAAACTATTATATAAATAATTATTTGAATTGCAAGTATTAATAAAGAAATACCAAAAATTGTATATACTGATTTAAACATACTAGCTTCTAAATAAATGAATTGAGGTTCAGATGATATTGATGCTGCTGATTTAGCATAATCCATTATTTTATAATCCGTCGTATCTTTGACAAATATCTTTGGATCTATTTTAAAACGGTATAATTGAATTGCTTCTTTTATTAAATATGTAGCTACATCAACAACCGATATTATACCTAACACTATTATTATTCCAATTGCAGAAATACATAATATAATATAAATATATCTAAATATTTGATTAAAAATAGTAAGATCTATTGTATTCTGTGCTTTACTATTTGTAGCTTGAACTGCTGATGATGGTGCTGGTTGTTGAGGTGTAAATTGATTAGCTAAATCTTTTAATTGATTAACTTGACTTGATGCTTCTTTGATATCTCCTATATTCTTTTTAAAACTAGATAGCGCTTTAGCTGCCATTGTTATCCCTTTACTTTATTAAAAATAATATAAAAGAGACAATAAAAATAACGTTTTATGGAGTTTTAGATTCATCAATTGGGGGAACTGTATGTGTTCTTTCTTGTTCTTGTAGAAACATAGTAGATTTATTTGCATCTATTTCAGCTTGTTTTGATTTACCATGTTCTACTAGTTTACTTAATGTTTCTTTTGCAACATTATCTGGTATTGCATTACCTAATGGATGCAACTTAGCTAATTTTAAAGCTGTTGGTCCAAATTTTTCTACTAAATCTGCAGCTTGACCTGGATTATTTTTTGCATAATTTAATGCTTCTTTAGTTAAATCAATAGATTCTACTGGTGTTCCTGATGATTCTGAATTTTTTGTTATTGGTATTATACCTCTTGATTGTTGATTAGATTCAGGTTCAGTTTCATTTTCAACTTCAGGTTCTGATATACCTAACATTTCTTTTAATTGTTCGCCTCTTGTTTTTGAAGGTATTTGGTTATCAGATAATGGTTCAGATTCTTCTTGAATAGCTTTTTCTCCACCTGATGATAATCTGTCTTTAAAACTATCAAATGTTGTTGCACGTCTATCTTCATCTACAAAAATAGTCATTAATATTGGAAATGGTATTTGTGATACGATTGATGCAACTAATAAATTCTCATAACTACTTGTTATAGAATCCATATCTAATACAGCTAAATCTGCATTTACAGCATCATTTATATCTGCAGCGTCTTCTATTTCAGAATGTATAATTTTATTATATTTTATTATTAAATTTCTAACAAGTTCTGGATTTAATCCTTGATTTTCATTAAAATCCATTATATTATTTGCATCATTTGCATTTGGCTTTGGAGCTTTTTCTGCATTTTTTAATACATTAACTATTATTTCTTTTATCATATTTCCAATAGTTATTGAATAATCAAGTAAATATGGAGTATATAATGAAAAGTAATTTATAGGACTTATATTTTCTAAAACTAAAACTAATGATCTAGCTTTTCCAATATGTGTAAATGTACTTAATGCATCTTGAAGATTTTCATTATTATAACCCATCATTGTATGATAATTAATATACATATTAACACTGTAAATTATATTTCTAATGTTTCCAGGTACTTTAAGAATATTATCAATAACTTTTGGATCACTAAATAAATATACTAAACTGATTTCTATATTTTTATATAATGAAATTTGATTCTTTGATGGAACTGTTAAATAAGCCATAAAATTAGAATCATTATATAAATTTGCATATATATTACTATTAATTGTTTTAATTGTAAATTGATTATGAGAATTATTCTTTAGAAATGATAAATAATATACAATTATAACTGGTAATTGAATAATACAACATAAAATACATATAAATCCAAATGTTATTACAAATTCTTGTTCATCTTTTCCAGTATCACCTGAAAATACTTTCATAATTGACATTATTGCTAGAATAAATGATAAACCACCTAATGCAATTACTGCTCCAAAATTACGTTTTCCTTCTGTTATTACTGAAAAGTTTGGAGAATCTATAATTAATGGATTATGTATTCCACTAATTGTAAATAATTTTGATAAATATATAATTGCTAGAATACATACCATTATAAATTCTATAATTAATGAAAATACAGCAAGTAATATAAATATTAATATAATTTTACTTGCAGGTCCATTACCAAAACCACTAAATTTACTTGGAATTTCTTTAACAAATTCTATGATTTCTGCCATAAAATTTATTAGAAATCCATGTTTTTCTTGAGAACTGTCAGGCATATTCTCTTTACTCTATCATCAGATTCTAAATTATTTATTTAATACTTTTAACCTTGCGTCTAGCAATCAATTTACCATTTATAGATTCTTTAAGAAGTTTCTCTTTTTTTATATCTGGATTCTGTATTTCTACAACTTTTTCTATTTCTTTTTCTTTTTGTTCTTCATCTACATTTAATATTATATCAGTAGCTGCAGTATTTATCATTCTATTAAGAGTTTCATTAACACCTTGAGGTACCCATTCATCATCTTTATGAATTTCTAAATATTTATTTTTAAGACTTCCTATTCTTACATTATGATTCTCTGGATGTTCTTTATTAAAATATACATTTTCTATCATTTCTACTAAACCATAATAACCATTCTTATAACATTGCAATAAGAATGCATTTGTTATATAATCTTTATTCTCATCTCCAAAATTTCTAATCTGTAAAGTAATATTATTATTTATAATTTGTCTATTGTCATTATTTGTTATTTGTTTGTTATCATTATTCGTAATTTGTTTATTATCATTAATAATATTTGTATTATTTATAATTTGTGTATTATCATTATTTATATTTTGTATAATTAAATCTGAAGAGGGGAGGTCGTTTTTGGTTACAAGTTTACAAGTTTTTTGATGTCTATATTTATTTGCTGCTGCTGTAAATATTTCATGACAATACATACATTCTAGTTTGTTTATTTTACCTTTACATATTTTAATATGTCTGTCATAACTTTGTTTATTTGATAAATTTTTTTCACATTTATTGCATTGGTTCTCGTCATAAATTTTAATTTCTTCAAAGATATCTTTTTGCTGATTTGGGATATCTTTTTGCTGATTTGGGATATCTTTTTGCTGATTTGGGATATCTTTTTGCTGAATTGGGATATCTTTTTGCTGAAAAATGATATCTTTTTGCTGAATTTCACTATTTTCTTGTTCTTTTTTTCCATGTTTTCTTGTAAAATGACGACGAGTATTGGATGCCCACAAAGAACTGAATTCGCACTGAGAACATTTATGAGACATCATACTATTATAATAAGGATATAATAATTCTTTATATGGATTTTTATATTGAAAAATCGATCCGTTGGATCGGATCGGATCGAGGGGGGGGGCAAAAAAATTTTTGGGCCCCAAAAACCTTGAAAAAATATCATAATTATTTTTGCAGTCTGATAAGGTTCTGATAATTTTGATATAAATGCCTTATCAGAAATATTTTTCAGAAAATGCCAAAAAAGCAATTAAATCTTACATTTTTTAATGTTTTTGGTAAGACCAAAATTGAAAAAATAAATAATTTATTACCAGGAATTTTGTACTTTTGGGGCTTTTTAGATTGATTTAAATTGCTTTAAGAAGCCATATGACAATAACAATTGATACTGGATATGCTAAGCGAATTAAGAATTCTTGAGTTTCAGTTAAGAAAGATTGTCCAAAGAAATTAGTTAAATAATGAACAACTAAGTGATCTAATGCGAATGCTAATAAGATAATTAAAGATAATACAATAACTTTAGCGACTTCCATTTTTTTGGCACCAACGCGATCCCAGAAGGTATTTGCAGATACAACTTTAACTTTTGGTTTAGTTGGTCCAGAAGCAGTATCAGGTTTTGGTAAAACAAAATTTGAAGCCGGGGCACTGACAG
>Ga0164296_1000706_pt1 | contig 38517 bp, 33 predicted proteins | sample GEODES057metaG_FD_113533 | JGI IMG/M metagenome (GOLD analysis project Ga0164296, IMG submission 113533) | Dystrophic lake water microbial communities from Trout Bog Lake, Wisconsin, USA - GEODES057 metaG | ecosystem: Environmental > Aquatic > Freshwater > Lake | place: USA: Trout Bog Lake...
CAGTAACAATTAACGGTGTAAGTTTTGATGGTTCAGGAAACATTGTTGTCGCTGCAGCAGCGGGAACTCTTACAGGTAATACTCTTGCATCAAACGTAACTGCTTCATCGCTTACAAGCGTTGGAACTTTAGCAAACCTAACAGTAACAAATCCAATTTCTGGTTCAGTAACTGGAAATGCGGGAACTGTTACAAATGGAGTTTATACAACTGATACAGCAACGGTAACCAACACTATGCTTGCTGGCTCAATTTCAGATTCTAAGTTGTCTACAATTTCAACAGCTGGAAAGGTTTCAAATTCAGCTACAACAGCTACTGCTTCAAACACAGCTTCTGCAATCGTAGCAAGAGATAGTTCAGGAAACTTCACAGCTGGGACTATAACAGCAGCACTTTCTGGCAATGCTTCTACAGCAACCAAGCTTGCAGCAACAAAAAATATTAATGGAGTTGCCTTTGATGGCTCCGCCGATATTACAGTAACAGCAGCAGCTGGTACTTTGACTGGATCAACTCTTAATTCTGGAGTTACCGCATCATCACTTACAAGCGTAGGCACACTTTCAAGCCTTGCAACATCGGGTGATGCAACAATTGGTGGTAATGCAACAATTACTGGTAACTTGACAGTTAACGGTACAACAACAAGTATTAACTCAACAACTCTTAATACAACTGAAAAGAACCTTATAATTTCAAATGTTGCTACTCCAACAGATGTAACTGCAAATGGTGCGGGAATTACAATTAAGGGTGCTACTGATAAAACATTAAACTGGTACTCTTCAACTTCCGCACTTACTTCATCTGAAAACGTAGATCTTGCTTCAGGTAAAACATATAAAATTTCTGGAACAGATGTACTTACATCAACAAAGGTATTAGGAAAAACTCCAGGCGGTTCAACTGCAGGAGATATTGTAACAATTGATGCATCACAAACATTAACTGGAAAAACAATTTCTGGATCATCAAACACAATTACAAATATTTCAAATACATCTTTAACTAACTCAACAATTTCAGGTGTGTCACTGGGCTCTAACTTAAATGCTCTTACAATTGGAACGGGACTTTCAGGAACCTCCTACAACGGTTCTGGAGCTGTTACTATTGCAATTGATTCTACCGTTGCAACATTAACAGGCACACAAACACTTACAGGTAAAACAATTTCAGGAGCAAACAATACATTAACTGTACGACTTGCAAATGACGTAACTGGAACTCTTCCTATTGCAAACGGGGGTACAGGACAAACTACTGCAGCAGCTGCAGCAAATGCTTTGCTTCCATCACAAACTTCTAACTCGGGTAAATATTTAACAACAGATGGTGCAGGAAACCTTTCATGGGCTTCAGTATCAGGTTATTCTGCCCCCACACTTGGAACAACTTCGATTGCATCTGGTTCAACCGTAACAACAATAAATGGTTTGACTTTAGGTGCAAGCACAACAACAACTTTATCTGCAAATACTGCAACTGCAATTGATACAGTGGCACTCAGTGCTTTTACAACTGTAAAATATGTTGTATCAATTAAACAAGGAACAAAGATAAGATCTTCTGAAATTCTTGTACACACAGATGGAACATCTGTCAACTACGTTGAATATGGTACAATGACATTAGGAGCAGCTATGACGGGATTTGCAATAGCTGCTGCAGTATCATCTACAAACATGGTGCTTAACGTAACTATAACAGATGCTGCAACTACAAATGCGACAATTAAACTACACAAGGTGGTAATGTAAAATGGCTCAATCAGATTTTGTATTTAATGGTATAGATATATCAGGTACTTCTGGTACTACAATTACACTCCCGTCCTCAACGGGAACATTACCATTAAATAACCAAACATTTTATATTGGTACACAACAAATTGCCATTAATGCGGGATCTGGAACAATTACATCTTTACCAGGTGTTACTTCTATTAATGGTGCTACGTTACCATCTTCGGGAACTATTCCGAATACTGGACAAACGTTTTATATTGGTACACAAGCCGTAACTATATCCCAAGGATCTGGAACAGTAACAACATTGCCAGGTGTTACATCTGTAAATGGAACAACTATTCCTTCCTCTTCAACACTAGTTACATCAGGAGCAAACTCAAGCATAACATCTTTAACTGGTTTAACTACCGCACTTTCTATTTCACAAGGCGGAACAGGAGCGACAACAGCATCTACTGCTGCAGCAGCATTATTGCCTTCACAAACTTCAAACTCTGGAAAATACCTTACAACAGATGGGTCTGGAAATCTTTCATGGGCCTCTGTTTCAGGATATTCTGCTCCTACAATTGGCTCAACATCAATTGCATCAGGATCAACTGTAACAACAATTGCGGGACTTACATTAAGTTCTCCTACAATTAATACACCTACCCTTACATTATCAACATCTTCATCTACATCTAATGGTGTAATATCTTGGGATACAACAAATAAAAAACTTCAAGTAGGTAACGGATCAGCAACAGTTGATATAAAACCTTATGTAGTTAATCAAACTGCAATTACATCAAGCTATACTCTTGCATTAACAGATGCAAATACATTAATTCAATTAAATGACTTCGCCGCTGGAGCAGCAACAATAACAGTACCATTAAATTCAAGTGTAGCTTTTCCAATTGGAACGCAAATTGACTTTATTAACTTAAACAATACATATAGAAATTCATTTGCTTTTGCTTCAGGAATAACGTCTTACTATACTCCTGGATTATATTTTAGAACTGCAGGATCTATGGCCTCTCTTATTAAAATAGGATCAGATACCTGGGCATTAACTGGAGATTTGAGTGCAAGCTAATGGCGATAGTTCCTGGAATTAATGCTTCGACTGGTCTTCAAAGTCTACCAACTACATCAATCGCTGCTATTGCACCTACTTTAAATACATCAGCCGTAACTCCAGGTGTTTATATAAATGTAACTACAACTGGAAATGGAAATGCTGGTATATCAAAAAATAATGATTATTATACTGTAAATATAACTCCAACAGCTGGCGGAGCAGCAGTTTTTAATGGAACAGTTTTTAATGGAAACATTAATTATGCTAACAGCAGTTTTAATTTTTCTTTAGGGCCTTCTAGCGGACAACGAAATGTTTATAGTAGTTTACCAACTTATCCAGCAGGAATTACTTTTACTGCAACTTCAACATCAACTGCTGTTTTAACAGTAGGAACAGCATATAACGTAACAGTTTCAGGAGTTTCATCAACACTTGGAACTACAAATTCTGCAACTTCTTCGTTTACTGCAAAAACAGCACCTCTAGTTCCTACAATAGGATCAGCTTCAACGGGAACATCTTCAATAACTTGGAACTGGACTGCAGTTGCAAATAGTGGAAACAACTGGGGCGGAGATTCAAGTATAGTTTATGATGTGTATATGTATGTATATCTTCCAACAAGCTTATATACATCATCAACTGGAATTGCTTCATCAACTACTTCCTGGTCTTTATCAAGTGTACCAAGTAATACATACTATATTGATTTAGGTGCTAGAAACACAGTGGGTATTTCTTCTTATGCACAATCAGGAAACTATAGTGTAAGCAGTGCGCCTCCTCCAGTTTATATTCCGCCTCCACTTCCTACACCAATTTATCATCCTCCAACAAGACAGGGTGTTACTGCAAAAGATATAGAGTCAATATAGTTTTTCAATACTATATCACTAATGCTATAATATAAAAAGGGGTTAAATGTTAATTGAAAAGAATAGTTCTTGGAGATTTTATTCTGAACCTATAAATTTTGATATTTCTGATTTAATAGAAGAGATAATTGCTTATAAAGCAGAATGGGATATAGATACATCAAGACAAAATTTAACAGATATACATAAAGATAGTAAAATGTTTCAAATAAAATTTATGTCATATTTTTGGTCTTTAGGAGATAAAGTTTTTGTACAAGATGTTAATTCATTAAAAAATGAAAATTCTAAAAAATGTTTATATAAACTATTTGATATTTTTGAAAAGCATTATGATGGAAAAGTTGTAAGATGTGAGGTTATAGGATTGTTGCCAGGCGGATCCGTAGCTGTTCATCAAGATGATGGTGATTTTGCTAAATATGCAAGAAGAATACATGTTCCCATATTAACAAATAATAATGTTTTCTTTACAGTAATGGACGAAACAATTAATATGAAGTTGGGCAATTGGTATGAAATAAACAATGTTTTAGACCATAGTGTTAAAAATGAAAGTGATGAAAAAAGAATACATATAATAATAGATGTTTTAGAAAAAAGGTATTTAAATGAATAAAAATGAAATTGCACTAGGAGTTTGGGTTTATAATAATTTTATAAAAGACACAGAAATTTTAATAGAAGATATTAAAAACTATTTAGATCCATATTTCTCAGAAGCTTATGGTTTAACAAAAGACGGAGAACCAGTTATAAATAAAATGGGTAGAGATTGTTCTGATTACGCATTTCAAGATGAGATGATAGATTCACTTGATGATAATCAAAAATCTATTTTTTTAAGAGTTAAAAATCCAATGGTTGAATGTCTTAAAGATTATAAATTAAAATATTTTTTGATTGATGATTTGAATGACACTGCTTGGATTTTTTTAAGATATGGAGAAGATCAACAATTTGGAAATCATATGGATGATGGTCCTATTTGTAACAGAATGGTTTCTGTTACTGCATATTTAAATGATGATTATGATAATGGAGAAATATTTTTTCAAAACTTTAATGTATCTTATAAACCTAAAAAAGGAGACATCTTGGTGTTTCCGTCCAACTTTTTGTATGTTCATAGAGTAAATCCAGTAAAAAATGGAATAAGATATGCCGTTGTAAATTGGTTTAGATGGTTTTCTTTGCCAGAAAATGCAAATGAAATTAAAGAAATCAATAGGAAAGTAAATGCATACTAACATACAAGATCCTAAAATAATAAAAAATTTATTAAATAAAGAAGATTTTAATTTTATTTTAAATCATCTTAAGGATAGTTTATCTAAACAAACATATTTTGAAAAAGATTTTGGAAGATATATATATACTTCAAAAGAAATAGAAAAAATTTCAAAAGACATAACTCCTATAGCAAGAAAAGTTTTTAAAAGTAAAACTTTACTTCCATCTTATAGCTTATTTGCACATTATGAAGGTGAATCTGCAAACCTATTTGCACATAAAGACGATAATGCTTGTACATATACATTAGATTTTTGTGTTTATCAAGAAACTCCATGGGGGATTTGTGTTGAGGGTAAAGAATATTTTCTTGAAGAAAACGATGCCTTGGCATTTTATGGCATAGATCAAGAGCATTGGAGAAATGATTTTCCAGACCCCAAGAATAATAAAGTTGGTTTTATATTTTTTCATTTTGTAGAACCAGATCATTGGTTTTTTACAAAAGGACCTACATACATAGATGTTATAAGAGGTTTAATTTCTGAATCAGATTGGTTATTAAAAAAATAAATGAAAAAAGCTTTAGTTCTAGGAGCTGGAGGATTTATAGGAAGTCATCTTGTAAAAAGATTAAAAGATGACGGAATCTGGGTTTTAGGCGTTGATTTAAAATATCCAGAATATTGGGATAGTTTTGCTGATAAATTTATTATTGGAGATTTAAGGAATCAGGATTTTGTAGATCAATTGATTAATGAAAAATTTGATGAGGTTTATCAACTTGCAGCAGATATGGGAGGTTCTGGTTATATCAATACTGGAAATAATGATGCTGAAGTTATGAGTAATTCAATATTAATAAATGTAAATGTTTTAAAAGCTGCCCATAGAGTAGGTATAAAAAGTGTATTTTTTTCTTCAACAGCATGTGTTTATCCAGAATACAATCAGCTTAATCCTGAAAATATAAATTGTAAAGAAGATTCTGTATATCCCGCACAACCAGACACGGAGTATGGTTGGGAGAAGCTGTTTAGTGAAAGACTTTATCTTGCATATAATAAAAATTATGGAATGAAAAATAAAATAGCTAGATATCACAATGTTTATGGACCATACGGAACTTGGCAGGGGGGGAAAGAAAAATTTCCAGCAGCTATATGTAGAAAGGTAGCACTAGCTAAAGAAAATGTTGAAATATGGGGTGATGGAAATCAAGTAAGATCTTTTTTATATATAGATGAGTGTATAAAAGCTACAGTTGATTTTTACAGAAATGATAGTTTTTTTCAACCAATAAATATAGGATCAGAAAAAGCTATAACAATAAATGATTTTTTTGATATTGTTTGTAAAATAGCAGATAAACAAATAAATAAAATACATATAAAAGGTCCGATAGGCGTAAATGCAAGAACCTCTAACAATGATTTAATAAAACAAGTTTTGGGATATTCTCCAGATGAAAATCTTGAATTTGGAATATCAAAAACCTATGATTGGATAAAAAATCAAATAAATGAATGATTTGATATTTTATAAGATGCATAACCCAACTGGGATGATTAATCAACTTATGAGCTTTGAGCTTGCTATTGGCTTGGCGTATGAAACCAAAAGAACTGTTGTAATACACAATATGGTGTGTGGTGATTTTGAAGAATTTGGTAAAAGGCTTGCAATATATACGCCATTAAGACATTCAGAGTTTAAAAGAGATGTTCCTTTATTAAATAATGATAATTCTCCACACATAAAAGATTTAATAGATTGGGATAAATCATTAAATATAGTTTTAATTGATGAAAATATTGAAAAGTTTCCTCAAGAGGATTTTGTTTATGAAGATATTCAATATTGTTATTATAGCAATAATGAAAGTACCTATATAGAAAATATTTTTTCAGAAGGTAGAGAAAGACTTAATTTTATAAAAGAAAAAAACTTTCATTTAAAAAATACTTTAGGTTGGTATAGTAGATTCTTTTTTAATAGAAGCTCGGGTTTAGATAAAGCTTTGTCTTCTGTAAAATTTAAAAAAGAATATTTGAATTTTGCAGAAATGGTTGCAAAATCAATAGGTGATTTTAATGGTGTTCATATAAGACTTACAGATCATGCTATAAGAATGTTTGACACAAAAGAAGAAATGATATTAAATGGATTAAATTCTTTTGATGATGAATTGCCAATTGTTATTTGTACCGATGATCCAAATAATATTATTTTTAATAAAATAAATAAAAATATAATTATTATTGATGATTATATTTTTAAAAACTTTAAAAAAGAATTTTTATCATTACCTTTTACAGATGAAATTGTTTTAGGCTTAGTAAGTAATTTAATAATGCATTATTCAAAAGATTTTATAGGAACTTCTGGCAGCACCTATACTGCGTATATACATAGAAATATAAATCAAAAAACTAATAATATGAAATGGAAATTTTTTGATAATCCTAATACAAATAATAATGGCCCGTTTTCTTGGGTTAATTATTCTTTGCCATTAAATGCAAAAATGTGGTGGAGAGAGTGGGATGAGTCTAAAATAAATGTTTAGTTATATAAAAAAAAGAATTTTGTTCTTTAAACAAAAAAGAAAGTATAAAAAATTTAATGGAAATAAATGGATATACTAATGAATGAATTTGATAAATTTCCTGAATTTATGGAAAAGCATAACAGGCCTTATAATCAAGTTTATCGTTTAAAAGAAAATGTAGATTCCATCAATGCAGAGCATTGTGAAATTCCAAGGCCAGAGTATAATTATCAATATAATTCAGATGGTTTAAGAACAATAGAGTTTTCTGAAAAACCAAATGTAATTACAATGGGGTGCTCAAATACTTTTGGTTTAGGATTACCAATTGATAAAATTTGGCCATCATTTTTAGAAAAAAAATTAAAAGAAATAGGAAACTATACAGTAGGAAACATTTCTTATAATGGAAGTTCACCAATGACAAATATTTCAAATTTTTTTGCATTTATTAAAAAATATAAATATGCTCCAGAATATTTAATTTGTAATTTTTCAAATTTTGAAAGATTAAGCTTTTTTGCATATGAAAAATATGATTCTCCTATTGTTTTGTTTTTTCATAAAGAAAGATTGTTTAAAGATGAATATCCATATAATTGGGAAAAAACAATTTTATTGGAAGAGTATTATTATAAAAACTTAGATTATATAAGGATGTTAGAAGTTTTTTGTGAATATACTGGTATAAAATTAATATGGAGTACATGGTCAAATGTTATAAAAAATGATTATGAGTCATATTTAAATAAAAATTTTAAATATTATCGTTCTGATTATACTAGAGATTTATTTCCTTCTTTTTTTGAATTTGGATCACAAGACCTAAACGAATATAATCCTTTAAACCCAACTGTTGAGTCTTTAACTAATGTTTACAGAATGAAAAATTGGAATATTGAAAAATGTCACATTGATATTTTTAATGAAAATTTTGAAATTTTTGATTTTGCATATGATATATATCAAAATAAAACATCTTATATAAAAGGCGATATTGTGCCATGTCATCCTCATCCAGGCACACACAGACAAATTCATTGGGCTGAATTTTATTTTAATGAAATGGTTAATTATGAACATAATAGGATTTAATGAAACATCTCATGATGCTTCAATGGCTTTAATTAATGATGAAAAAATACTTTTTGCAGGACATGCAGAAAGATATAGTAAGAAAAAAAATGATTGGTATAATAATAATAAAATATATTATAACTTAATTAATTATGGCTATCCAGATAAAATTGCTTATTATGAAAAAACCTTTTTAAAAAGATTAAGAATAAAGTTACGTGGCGGATCATCTGATTGGAAGCCTATTTATAAAGGAATGAAGCCAAAAGAATTTAAACACCATTATTCGCATGCAGCAGCTGGTTATTATACAAGCACTTTTAATGATGCTGCTATTGTAGTTTTAGACGCTATTGGAGAATTTAATACTTTAACCGTATGGATTGGTGTTGGTGAAAGTATTAAACTTAAATATAAAAAGAATTATCCATTTAGTTTTGGATTATTTTATTCAGCTTTTACACAATTAATTGGATTGATTCCTAATCAAGAAGAGTATATTATGATGGGAATGGCTGCTTATGGTAACCCTGACAAATATTATGAGAAAGTTAATAAATATTTTCCTAAGTATAATAAACAAAGATATAACTTTCATAAGGGTATCAGAAACTGGAATTTAAATATTGCAGAGCAGGATAAATTTGATATAGCTGCAGCTGTTCAAAAAGTTTATGAAGAACGATTAATTGAATTTATGTATAATGTAAGATATATAACTGGAAAAAACAAGCTTGTATTTATGGGTGGTTGTGCTTTAAATTGTTCAGCAAATACTAGATTATGGGAAGTTTTTGAAGATATTTGGATTATGCCAAATCCAGGTGACGCTGGATCAAGTTTAGGTGCTGCACTTGCTTTGCTTGGAAAACATATAAAATGGGAAGGCCCATATTTAGGGTATGATTTAGGAAATGAATATCCCGTTGAAAAAATTATTGATTCTTTAATTAAAAATAGAGTAGCACCAGTAGCAGCAGGAAGAGCGGAATATGGTCCAAGAGCATTTGGTAACAGAAGCATATTAGCGGATCCAAGAAATATTTCTACTAAAGATAAGGTAAATTTAATTAAACAAAGAGAGTTATTTCGACCATTTGCTCCAGTTGTTATGGAAGAATATGCAAATATGTTTTTTGAGATGCCTAAAGGCAAGCCTAGCCCTTATATGCAGTATACAGTAAAGTGTAAGATCCCATCTTTAATACCAGCTGTGGTTCATGTTGATGGTACATGCCGAGTACAAACGGTTAATAAAGAACAGCATCCAGGTTTATATCGTGTTTTGGAAAGATGGATGCAAATAACTGGAATTCCAGTTTTATTGAATACTAGTTTAAATATAAAAGGTCAACCCTTGCTAAATGATGAAAAAGATGTTATGATGTGGGAAGAAGAAAACAATGTTAAAATTATTAGGTGAAAGTAGTAATGATGGTTTTTAAAGCACAAACTGTAAATAATCTATTGTCAGATGAAGAGTGTAAGATAATCTTAGACTTTGCAAAATCAACAGAAGGCTGGACTTCTGGTGGTTCAGATTTTTGGTCCGATCGTGTCATGAATGATATTGATATTTATAAAAATTATGACAAAGAGGTTGGTGCAATAATTCATGGTGCCAGAGAAAAAATAAAAAATAAAATTGTTGAGATTTATAGTCTTGACTATAATATATATCCAGATATAATGCAATTAGTTCGCTGGTTTCCTGGTTTAGAACAACCACCACATTGGGATGATATGTCAAAGACTGAAGTGCATAAATCTTTTCAACATAGAATTTTTGGTGCAATAGTTTATTTAAATGATGATTATTATGGCGGACAAACATTTTATCCAAATTATAACATTTATATAAAGCCAAGGCCAGGTATGCTTGCTGTTCATCCAGGTGACATAAATCATACTCATGGTGTAACAAAAGTAGAGAAAAGCAATCGCTACACATTGGCTTCTTTTTGGACTTCAGATAAAGGATTTGATAGTGGCTGGCCCTTATATTAATGAGCCTGGGTATGAAGTCCCAGAAAATAGTATTCTTGCCGTTTATTATGATAAGAATACTAAAGGTTATTTTGATGAAATTATTCAACCACTTATGGGTAATCCCAAGAGAGATTGGTTCACATCACATTTTTACTACTGCCTACCGCTAGCTATTGGAAATCAATATGGTTTTGTTATAAAATCAATGAGAGATTTTGATATAATTTGGGACGGAACAGAAAAAGATGCAGTAATTACTTTTTTAAATGAAGATAACTGTAATAAACAATATATTGGTACAGGCTTTAGCCAAGGAATCATAACTGTACAAAATCATTTTCATTTAAAAACTCCTCCAGGAATTAATCTTATGACAATACAGCCACCCAATATGTTTATTCCTGGATGCTCTTCTATGACAGGAGTAATAGAGTCTGATCAAATAAGAAGAGATTTTACTTTTAATTTCAAAGTTACTGTTCCTAATTTTACAATTAAAGTAAGAAAAGGTGACCCGTTAGGAGCATTTATACCTATTCCAAGATATTTTGTTGATAATTTTAAAATAAAAGATTCTTATGATTTTTTTGATGAGCAAATTATAAAAAATGAAAAAGATGATCTTAATGAATTAAATAGACAAAGAATAAATGAAGATAAATCTAAACCTCATGAATCAGGTAGAAAGTATTTTAATGGAGTTCATGCTTTCGGAGAAAAATATGTAGATCATCAAAAACGAGTTACATATGAATGAGGATTTAGATTTTAAAAAAATTAAATTTATTAAAAATGAAAAAAATAATTTAAGCAAAATTGGAGTTTTAACAAATAAGATAGCTAAATTTGAAAATTTTATTAATGAAGATATTTCTTTTCAACTTTTAAAAGAATATAATTTAAATAAAAATAAATATGATTTAAAAAACAAATATATATTTGGAAGCAAAAATAATTTTTATGTTGATTTAAAAAATAAAATTAAAATAATTGCAGAATTTGTTTTTGAAAAAGAGCTTTATTCATCAGCTTCATATTTTCAAGTTTGGCAAAAAGGAAGTTATGCACCATTACATTCAGATAATTCAGATTTAGAAGGCAATCCAAATGGTTCTAAAAAATTAAAATATGCTAGTGTTTTATATTTAAATGATGATTACCAAGGTGGTGAAATATATTTTCCAAATGATAATATATCAATAAAACCAGCAAAAAACTCTTTATATCTTTTTTGTGGTGGCATAGAAAATATACACGGGGTAAAAGAAATAATTAATGGAGAAAGAATAACTATGGCTTTTTGGTGGGACCACAAGTGATGTGTTTTTATAAGATAAAATTTGTGGTATACTTGTTTTGAGGGAGAGTGAACTCATATGACAGACAGTAATTTTAAAGTAAAAGATGGCCTATCTGTGGGCGGAAACATAATCTCTTCTGGTGCAGTAAATGGTTATTTAAAAATAAGTAATTATAATTCTGATATAAATATGAATACAAATTTTAACGGTTATTTAGTATTTACTAATAATGGTTATGCTCATACTATAACACTTACCGATGATTCTCAAACACCAATAGGAACTAATATAACAGCTTTTAGTGTAGATCAGTACATTACTTTTATAGTATATCCAACCAACACAGTTACATTGGCTAATGCAAATGATTCAGTAAGTTCTGTGCAAACAAATGGGCCATATTGTATTGCATCAGCAGTAAAAATAGCTTCAAATACTTGGCTAATTTCGGGAGATTTATCATAATGACAGACAATAATTTTAAAGTAAAAAATGGTTTAACTGTAGGTGGAGACATAAATGTTTCAGGTGCAGTAACAGCTTATGCATCTGTTAATAATCAAACTACAAGCTATGAACTTGTATCATCAGATAATGGCAATATTGTTGTAATTACATCAGGTTCAACTACAACTGTTACTCTTCCAAATGATTCTGTTTTACCAATAGGATCACAAGTTGTAATAGTTCAGGGTGGAGGAAATTATGTTTCTATAGTTGGAGATACTGGAGTAACAGTAAACTCAAGCATAAATAATAGTGGGGGTAATTTAAGAACAAGAGTCCAATGGAGTTCAATTACTGCAATAAAATACTCATCAAATGCTTGGGTTTTAGTGGGAGACATTTACTAAAATGCAGGGAATTACACCATTTATACTTGGCAATCATGGAAATTCTGGTTATTACTTAACTCCAAATCCAACTATGACTGGTATCAGTTGTTATAATATTTCCTATGGCGGTTACCCTAGGTTTAAAGCAAACTGGACATGGCCTGTAACAGAATATCCAAAAGGAGATTATGAAGTAATTATTTATGTTAAAAAATCAAGTGATTCTTCGTATGTTGGAGAAGATTTTTTATCATATGGCAACTATGCTCCAGATTATGGAAATTCTTCTGGTCTTGCAGTATTAAACGCAACAAGTGGATCATGGAGTACACTTAACTCAAATTCTAATTTTTATTCACCATCACCATTTGTTGCTGGAACAACGTATGATATAACTATATATGTCAATAATAATCCAACTTATAATAGTGGTTTTACATTTAATGGATTATCAAGAGCAGCTGGAACTACATATACAAATCAGCTTGCTATGACATTACCAGCAAATATTTCTTCAATTACTGCAAGTGGAGGAACTGGATCTGCAAGTGCAAGTTGGACTGCACCTAATTCTGGTGGAAGTACAAACATTTATTATTATTGGGCACTTTTTACAAGTACTGGTTCAGAAGTTTCAAATGGAAATGCATCCAATACTACAAGTATTGGAACTGGGGGCTTATCAAGCGGTTCATATTATTTTGTTGTTACTACAGGAAATGAAACTGGATTTAACACATCTTCTACAACAAGTAATACTTTTACAGTAAGCAGTGTTCCACCTCCAATTTATACGCCAGTTTATATTCCACCTCCAGTCCATATACCAACCAGACAGGGTGTTACGGTAAAAGACATACAAGGTTTAAGTTAATTTTCGTCTATTGTATAGATTTAAAGTCTTTATTAATGCTTTAATTTAATATTTTGGTATACTAGGAGCATATGAGTACTCAATTTCCAGGAGCAATAGACTCTTTTAGCCAACCGTCACCAAGCAATACCTTGGGCGATTCAGGTGTAGTTCATTCTGATCAGCATGACAATATTAATCTTGCAGTGGAAGCATTAGAAACCAAAGTTGGCATAAATAATTCATCTGATACAAACTCCCTAGATTATAAAGTATCTTTAAATACAACTAATATTTCTTTAAAAGCACCAATCAATAGTCCTACATTTACTGGAACGGTGACTTTCCCTTCTAATACATCGGGTGCTAATTTTATCAATATCCCAAACTCAGCACTCACCAATTCATCAATTACAATAAACGGAACTCAAATTTCTTTGGGAGGATCAGTATTTGGTTTAGCAACATTAGCATCTCCAACTTTTACTGGTACGGTTACAATACCATCAGGTGCAAGCATTTCTGGATATTTGACTACAGCTTCTGCAGCATCTTCTTATCAACCTTTAAATTCTAACTTAACTTCAATATCTGGATTGACAGGAACTTCTGGATTTATAAAAACAAATGGATCTGGAACATATAGTGTAGACAATAACACATATTTAACCACATCTTTAGCATCAAGCACATATGCTCCAATTAATAATCCAACTTTTACTGGTACGGTTACAATACCATCGGGTGCAAGCATTTCTGGTTATTTAACTACATCTTCTGCATCTTCAACATATGCTCCTTTAAATAATCCTACATTTACAGGATCAGTAACTCTTCCTGGAAACCCTACATCTAATTTGCAAGCAGCAACAAAGCAATATGTTGATGCATTTGCAGCGGGAGTAAATGCTCATGATTCTGTTTATTTAGCAACAACAACAGTACTTCCAAATTCTCCAGCTTATACTGCTGGAACAACAGATGCTTCAGGAGGAACTGGAATTGGAGCTTATTTACAAGCTACAACAAATGGATTTTTATCTATTGATGGTTATACATATACTTCAACATTGCCATCAAATGTTCGTGTTTTAGTAAAGAATCAAGCAAATCCAATTCAAAATGGAATATATTATATTGCTAATTCTGGAGATCAAGGATCCGCATCAACAACTTGGAAATTAACTCGTGCAATAGATTATAATGATAATTTGGCAGGACAAGTAAATTCTGGAGATATAACATTCGTAGTTGCTGGAGCAACGAATGGAAACCAAGGATGGATAATGAACTCTGTTGGAATTTCAACAAATCCAGCAGGTGCAATTAAAATAGGTACAGATAATATATCTTGGACTCAGTTTACTGGTGTTGCAGAGATAAGTGCAGGTACTGGATTAACAAAGAGTGGAAATACATTAAGCGTAGATGAAACTTTAATAGCAACATTAGCTTCACCAACATTTACTGGAACAGTTACATTTCCTTCCAATACATCTGGTGCTAATTTTATTAATATTCCAAATTCAGCTTTAACTAATTCATCAATTACTGTAAATGGAACATTAATATCCTTAGGATCTTCTGCCACAGTAACTGCAGCAGCTGGCACTTTAACAGGATCTTCTTTAAATTCAACTGTTACTGGCTCTTCACTCACATCTTTAGGAACTGTTACCAATGGTTCATGGAATGCTACAACTATTGGAACTCAATACGGTGGAACAGGATTAACATCTCTTTCAACTGGAGATATTTTGTATGCATCAGCATCCAACACACTTTCTAAACTTTCTGCAACTACAAATGGTTATGTACTGACACTTTCTTCAGGAGTGCCATCATGGTCTTCTGGCTCTATTACAATAAATGGCTCCTCAGTAGCCTTGGGGCAATCAGTTAATACAAATCCATTTGGTTCATATGGAGCACAATCAGCAAATTCAACTTCAATTACAACAAATTCTGCAACAACAGTAGATTCTTATGCAGTAACATCTTCTTCTTATAATTCTTCAGAATATTTAGTACAAATAATTCAGGGTTCAAAATATAGAACATCAAAAATAATTGTTTTGTATGATGGGTTTTCTGTTTATGATACCGAATATGCAATTGTAGAAAATGGAACATCAATCAGTGGAGTAAATGTTTCTGCATCTTTAAGTAGTTCAAATGTAACTCTTAAAGTTACTATATCTGATGCAGCCACAACAAATGCAACCGTAAAGGTTCTTAGAAGCACTATAGTATAACGAGGAAATTTTATGTCATATAAGAATAGAATCTTGTCAGACTTACCCTTAGGATACTGGAGATTAAATGAAATTGTTTCGTTTGGCTATGATGATAATAAAACAAATTATAATGATATAACTGTTTTATATAACCAAACTGAAAGTAGCAAGATACCAGATGAAACACTTCAATATAATGGTTATGTTTTGGGTGGTTCATTTGCTTCATTATTAAATGTTGCTCCAATAAATACTTCACTGTCCAACGAATCTTATTTTAATGGTGCAAGAATAACATCAAATACAAAAATGTTTATTGATAATAATTATAATTTTTTTAATAAAGGATATGAAAATAAAACTTTTGGAATAGAATTTTGGGCATTAATTGAAGATAATATATCCTCAAAAATCAGTTTGTTTAAAGGTGTTGATGATAATAACAATAATGTTTGTGAGATTTATTTAATTGAAGACACCATATATTATACTATTTATGGTATTGATTATTTTAAAAGCATAGATGTAAGCTTTACAACTAAAAAACAACTAACAAGTTTTGATCAAAAATTTCATGTTTTTGCTTTATATCAAGATGGAAATATTAAAATTATGGTTAATGGAATGTCAGATGAAACAATTACAGTCAGTAATGGTTTTATATTTGGTACTTCAGAAAATATTGAAATTGATTTTAATATAGGTCCAGCCCCATCAGGATTTAGTTTTCTAATTAGTGACTTAGCTTTTTATTCAAGAGAACTTTCAATAAATGAAATAAGATCTCACATGTCTTGGGCAAGCAGAGATAATGATCCAAAAAATTATGCACAGCAGGGCAGTGCTTATCAGATTAATATTAATAACCAAGACAACATGTTTGTTTCAAAAAAACAATTTAGTTCTGCAAGTGATTATAATAAAGGAAAATTTGATGATGGTTTAATTTCAGATGCTTCTGGAATAACTGTATTAAAAACAAATTCAAGTCAACCATTTACTGGTTCCTGGTATTATAATTTTCCAATTGCACAATTTCAAAACTTCGCTGGTTTAGATATACATTGGGAAACAGCATTACCTCAAAGCTCTGTATCTTCATCTAATTATATATCTGTGTATGCATCATATGATAATGGAAATACATTTTATCAAGTAGAAAATAATAAATCTGTTCCATTCTTTTTATCTACTGCCTCAGATCTTGCATCTTCAAATCTTTTAGTTAAAATTACAATTCACTCAGAAGATTCTTCAATAAACATTCAGCCAAGAATTGATAATCTTTTCATAGGTTTATATAACACTGTAAGTCTTTCTGCAGATGGCGGGGGATTTATTATGTCTCCATATACAAGTAATACATATATGATAAAAAAAGATGATCTGCCATTTTTAAGTAGATCAAGAAATTTTGGAATAAATTTTTCAAGCCAAGAGCCTGGGATATTAAATCCAGGAAAAGCTATAATTTCTTCTGAAAGTTTAACTTCATATCAATCAATAGAGTTCTGGTTTAGATATAATGGATCTGGTCAGTCAATTCTTGATTTCTCTGATAATAGTGGCGTTGCATTATATATTGATGGTTTAAGTAATAGTATGATTAGTAATTTAAGCGGTGGCAAGGTTTATATAAATTCTGTAGATCAATCATCAGGATCATTTACTATTGTAGAAGGTGAAACTTACCATATACTAGTTACATTACCATTATCTCAAACAAATTCAATATACATTAATGGAGATCAAAATGATACATACTCTCCTTGTGACGCAACATATGGATTTATTACAATTTTTCCAAACTCTTTAACAAATACAGGTGTTCAAAATAGATATTTATCTTATTTATCAACAAAGGTAGCCACAATTAATGACGGTAGCACCTACTTGGGATCTATTTTGGAATATTCTGGTTCATCAACAAGCTTAAATGGCGGTCTTGCAGTCATAGCACATGATCATATATTCTAAAATGGCATTCATATGTTCAAAAATTACGCTTTAACTTAACCAAATGGTATTATACATATATGGGTAAAATGAAAGTAACACCAATAGATGAAGTAAATTGGGGCATGTATGCCTGGCAGATGCCAGATGGTTCACTAGTGATGGATGATGAAGGTGCTTATTTAAGCATAGCTTCAATGAAAGGCGATATTCGCCAAATTAAAAAATTAAAAAATGAAGCGGTAAGCTATGGTCTAGGTGAAGGAAAGCCAATTTTTTTTGCAGGTCATAGACCTGTAACAGATGAAGAACTTGAAGAACAAAAGCAAAGAATGACTATGGGGCTTGTTCCAGATGAAAAAGACTTACCAGCAATGATGGATTACATTAAAGAAATGAGGGACATGAAACTTGGCTAATTTAAAAATAGATGACAGCTATGATGATGATGATAATGGAGTAACCGTTAAAATGGATATTCCTCATACAGTAGAGGCAGATTTTGCAGACCCTTTCAATTCTACTTGGGATGAAATTAAAAAATCAGAAGGACTAAGCCCTAATTTTAGACGACAAGTATCAAGGCTTCAAAAGTCCTTTACTGGTATAGATGATGCTAAATCAAAAAAGCTTGATCCACTTGATTTAACAGGATATTCTCTTTTTCAAATTGTACAACCTCCATATAATATTTTATATTTAGCACAGCTTTATGATATTTCTCCTTATCATCACTCTGCAGTAAATGCTAAGGCAGCAAACGTTGTAGGTTTAGGTTATAAATGGGAAGAAACTTGGGCTACAAAACAAAAGGTTGAACAAGTTATGGATACTCCAAAAAAGCTTGATAAGCTACGTGGTAAATTAGAGCAAGCAAAAGTTGAACTACGTGAATATTTAGAGTCAATGAATTCAGATGATTCTTTTATTGAAACAATGAAAAAGGTTTTTATTGATTTAGAATCAACAGGAAATGCTTATCTTGAAGTTGGAAGAACTGCGACTGGTAAAATTGGATATATCGGGCATGTCCCAACAACAACCATGAGAATTCGTCGTCACCGTGACGGATTTGTTCAAGTTGTATATAACAGATACACATTCTTTAGAAATTTTGGAGATACTGATACTCCAGATCAAATTGGTACAGATCCTCAACCAAATGAGATTATTCATTTTAAAGTCTTTACTCCTTCAAACACATATTATGGGGTTCCAGATGTTTTGTCTGCTAAAAATGCGGTAGCTGGTGATGAGTTTGCACAAAGATTTAACTTAGATTATTTTGAAAATAAAGCTGTTCCACGTTATATAATTACTGTAAAAGGTGCAAAGCTTACTGCTGATTCAGAGCGTAAATTACTTGAATTTTTTCAAACAGGTCTTAAGGGCAGAAATCATAGAACACTTTACATTCCTCTACCATCAGATGGTGAGCAGGGTCGTGTTGAGTTTGATATGAAGCCAATTGAAGCGGGAGTTCAAGATTCTTCATTTAAGAATTATGCTGTAGAAAATAGAGATCGTATTCTTATTGCACACCGTGTTCCTATTTCAAAAATTGGTATGCCACAAGGAGTTTCACTGGCAAATGCTAAAGATGCTGATAAAACATTTAAAGAGCAAGTTTGTCGTCCAAGACAAGAAGAACTTGAATTTAAAATTAATCTTATTATCAAAGAATTTACAGATGCTTATGTTTTAAGATTTAATGAACTTGCACTTACAGATGAAGAAACTCAATCAAGAATTGATGATCGTTATCTTAAAGATCAAGTTATTCTTCCTAATGAAGTTCGTGCACGTAAGGGACTTGCTCCAATTTCAAGTGGAGATACAGTTCTTGTTTTAAATCCAAAGCAAGCGAGTGATTCTATTTCAGATTCAAGTGGAAATAAAACACGTGATCAAAATAGAACTATAAATGCTCCTGATAAAATGGGAACTGGTCGTAATGCTAAGGGTGACGGGCCACAAGAAGGTAATTAAAAATGTCTACAGCGTTAGATGTTTTAAATGTTGCTCGTAGTCAAATAGGTTTTACTGAGGGTGCTAATAATGAAAACCCATATGGAATTTGGTACGGCATTCCAAATGCAAGTTATTGTGCAATGGGAATCAGTTGGTGTTTTGCACAAGTTGGTTTATCTTCTTTAGTAGCTGCACAAACCCCAAAAGGATTTGCATATTGTCCTGCAGGACTTGAGTGGTTTCAACGTCAGGGATTAGTTGTTAATAAATATCAAGCAAAACCTGGCGACCTAGTATTTTATTCATGGGGTACGGGTGTAGCTGAACATGTAGAAATTGTAGAAGCAGCAAGTGCTGATGGATTAACAACTATTGGTTTTAACACTGGTGGATCAAATACTTCTGCTGCAGCAAATGGTCAAGGATGTTATCGTGAACATCGTCCTTACCTTTACGTTATGGCAATTGTAAGACCAAAATACCCAATTCCACTTGCACCAGTTTCAAAGGGTGTAACTAGTAAAAAGGCAACAGCTGTAGTAGGTGCAACAGGAACTGCTGTAGCGGGTGCTACAGCAGCTATACATGGGTCAGTAGCAGGAATGCCTGCTGTAACCCCTACTCCAACACCTACACCTACAGCATTTTATGCTCCTCCGTTTCCAACAACAGCAAATTCATTTGCACTAGGTCAAACAAATGATGCTGTCTTAACTATTCAAAAAGCTCTTGTAAATAAAGGTCTGCTTTTAGCAAAGTATGCTACTGGAACCATGAATACTCAAACAGAGGCAGCATTAGTTATTTTTGATAAAAAAGCGGGAATAATAGTAAAAGCAGGAGCAGTTCCTCAAATAGTTTATGATACTTTAAAGGGTTCTTTATGAGCTTAAAACATCATTTTAAATTTAATATTCTTGATGCAAAAACATTAGGTATTGCACTTACAAGTTCTTTTTCAACATGGGCAGCCACTGGTTTTCAGCATGATATATCACATCTTGCATACGTAGCTGTTGGTTTTATAACTGGAGGTTTGGTTTCACATAACTCTATGGCAAGCCCAAATGTAAACCCAGATTCTCATATAATTACTCCCTATGCTTCTAATATAGAAGATAACAATCCTAACCCACCAGAACCTTATGAGGCGGGATTAAAATATAAACCAGAAGGGGCTGATGTCAAAAAAGTCATCAAAATAAATAGTAATATTATAAAATAATTTTAGTCAAAATTATGCTTTATTTATAAATATTGCTATTATTTATTTACATATGGAAATTCAAAAAACTTATTGGCAAAACAGTGAATCATCAATGGCTCTTCATTTTCCTATTACAAAGGTTAACAAGGAGAAAAGAACTGTATCTGGTTTTGCATCTTTAGATAATGTTGATCGTCATGGAGATATTGTGACGGCGGATGCTTCAAAGAAGGCTTTTGATAATTTTAGAGGTAATATCCGTGAAATGCATGGTCCAACAGCAGTTGGCAAAATGGTTGATTTTAAAGAAGACAGTTTTTTTGATCCAGAAACACAAAAGAAATATAACGGAATTTATGTAACAGCATATATCTCTAAGGGTGCACAGGATGCATGGGAGAAATGCTTAGATGGAACTTATTCAGGATTCTCAATTGGTGGTAATATCAATGATGCAAAAATGGAAAAAGCTGATGATAACTCTGGTAAAGACAGAAGAGTTATTCACGATTATGATTTACATGAACTTAGTCTTGTAGATTCACCAGCAAATCAGCTAGCAAACTTTTTTTCTATTGAAAAAAATACAGATGGAAGCACCTTTGTTAAAGGTATGGTTGCAGATGTAATTCTTGAAAATGTATTTTGGTGTAAGCAAGATGAAGTTGCTTCAACATCAGAATCTGTTTCAAAAGATTGTGTAGTTTGTGATGCACCAATGACAAATATTGGTTGGGTTGAACAAAAAGATATTGAAAAGTTTGAAGCAATTGAAAAAGTAATTGATTCTTATTTTAAAAAAGATGATGCACCAACATCAGCACATGAAGCAACGGAGACAGCAGCTCCAGGTTTGGCAGGTAATGTAATTGATAGCAATGCTACTATTAACCTTTATCCTGATCAAAATAGCAATAAAAAAGTCACGTTTGAAGACGGACTTAAAAAGAGTGATGATATTTCGCTCAACGAAGGAGGTAGCAAAATGGCAGAAGATACAGAAGCAACAATTGAAAAGTCAATTGATGTTGAGGCTCCAGCCGAAGAGGTTACAAGCGTTGAATCTTCATCAGAAACTACAGTTGAAAAAGCTGCAGAAATTTCTGAAGTTGAAGATACTCTTGATTTTACAAAGATGGTCACTGACCTAAAGACCTTCTTTGGAGAGTCTTTAGAAAAGAACTATGCTCTACAATCAGCAACCATTGCAGATCTTCAGAAGGTAATTGATGTAACTACCGCTGAACTTGCAAAGGTAAACAATTCATTTGAGGAAATGAAGAAATCGCATGCAGATTTGTCAGAAAAGCATGAGGCACTACAAAAGTCGGTAACAGATATGTTTGGTAAGATTGAATATGTTGATCATCAGTTAACCAATTTTGAATCTGCAACTGCAGTTAAGAAGTCCGTTGGAGTTTCCGCTCCAATCGGAGAAACAAAAACAAAAAGTATATGGCAAGGACACTTCCTCGGTGTTAATACCCTAACTAATTAATCTAAAAAAAATAAGGTGGTGAAATAAATAAATGAGTAATGAACTTCTACAAAAAGTAATTGATACTACGGACCTCGGTTCTTCAGCAGTCAATGCATCTTCAGATTCCTCTACCCTTTCAGGTAATGGTCTTCTATATCCAGATCAAGCTAATCGCTTCTTGGATTATATGTGGGATGCAACAATTCTTGCTAAGGCAGCTCGTACAATCCGTATGCGTTCAAATACAACCGAAATTGATCGTGTTGCAGTTGGACAACGTATCATGACTGTTGCACAGGAAGATAACCCACGTAATTTCGTGGCTAGTGGAGATAGCTATACAAATGCTAATGAAACAACTTTCTCTGCACAAAATGCAACATTTAACAAGGTTTCGCTTACTACTCGTAAGCTACGTCTTGACTGGGAACTTTCAGCAGAGTCTCTTGAAGACAATATTGAAGGTCCAGATCTAGAAGACCACATTGCAAGACTTATGGCTACCCAGGCAGGTAACGATATTGAGGATACCCTTATTAACGGTACAGGCACAGGGTCTGGTCTTATGTCAGCATTCGCAGGTTTCCGCACATTGGCTCTTAACAACGCTCACGTTGTTGACGCACAGGGTGTCGGACTTGACAAGGCGGTTTTCAACTTGGCAATTAAGACATTGCCTCGTAAGTACAAGCAACGCCGTAATCAACTTCGCTTCTTCACAGGATCGAATTTGGTTCAGGACTATCTATACAATCTAACAGCTGAGACCTCTTCAGGTTTCACACCATTTGATATCGCTTCAGGTATCCTACGTGGTGATGTTGCTGCTAACGATGGTGGTCCAGGTACAGTAACTCCATTTGCTTTTGGTATTCCAGTTATCAACGTTCCGTTGATGGTTGAAACCCAAACAGGAGATTACAGCGGTGCATCAGGCCTTCATGGTGATGTACACTTGACGTTCCCACAGAACTTCATCATTGGTATCAAGCGTGACGTAACTGTTTATCGTCTATTCCAGCCAAAGAAAGACACAATTGAGTACACACTCTTCATTCGTGTCGGTTGCGTAATGGAAAACTACGATGCACACGTTATCGTTAAGAATATCAAGGTTGCAGGATCTGTTGCTTCAGGTGCTTTTGGATCTGTTACAAACAATCCAGGAATCACAGGAAACGGTAATACATACTAATATTTATTAGTTGCAAGGCGGGGGATTACTTATGTAGTCCCCTTAGCCATTTTCTGATATAATTAACAATGACGAGAGGAAGTCAAATGTCTTTTACAGAATTAAAAATTACAGAACTAAGAAAAGTTGCAGATACATTTGGAGTGGATGTCCAAGGATCTAAAACTAAACAGGAAATCATTGCTAATCTTGAAGAAGAAGGCATCAGTTATCAAATGTATGCAAAGTTTACAGATGCTGAAAAACAAGAAGTAAAGGTTCCCGAACTTGAAAGAAAGAAGAGAGAGCAAAAAATAATGAAGGTTACAGATACAGTTCTGGTTAGAATGGAAAGAAATAACCATTCTTATCAAACACAAGGTTATGAGTTCACAGCAGAACATCCTTTTGTTGCTATGCCAGAATCAGACGCTCAAAGAATTTTTGATACACAAGCAGGATTCCGCCTTGCGACTCCCCGAGAGGCTCAAGAGTACTACGCATAAATAGGAGGTGTTTTGATTGCAAACAATCAACACTAACAGTCAAGAAAAAATAAAGCTAGAGGTTTATAGCAATGGAGTTCTGTCTCAAGCAGATTCTCTTCCAACACTATCAATCTATGATGCAGATAATGATGCAACGGCAATAAGTGGGTTTTCTAATCTAAATTCTTATGATGAAAATCCAGCGGGAATTTATTCTTTTCTGTTAACGCCTGCTATTACAAATTTAAACCGTATGTTAGAGGTAAGATGGTCTTATACCATAAATGGCATAGCCGTGACTCAAACAGATTTTTATGCAGTTGAAACACCATACTGCACTGTTTCAGAAGTTGTTGATTTCTTTCAATTTGGCTCAGAGCCATCTTATCCTAATTATGTTGATGCCAAGTCCATAGTCAGTGCAGAAAAGGTCGCTAGAACCATTATAGAAGGCTATACAGGCATAAAATTTTATATTTATTATGGAAGTCAAGAAGTCTATGCAATTGGTGCAAATACAATTCAGTTGACAGAAAAAATGTTGAGCATTGATCAGATGTATGAGAATCAAATTTTAGTATTTGATGGAACTCAAGATCCAGTCTATGATACTTTTGGCTATGAGACTGAAATCAGCCCAACAGGATATCAGTTAAGAATATGGTATCCAGCATGGCCAGATGGCTGGAATAATGAAATGGATCCAGAAATTTATGAATATGGTCGCTTTAGAGATGGGTATCTTTATAAATTTGTTGGGCAAATTGGATATAAATATGTGCCAGAAGATATAAAGTTAGCATCAATGCTTTTGGTTAATGATATCCTTTCAAACGATTACAATTGGAGAAATAAATATTTGTCACAGGTCGAACTTAGCGAAATTTCGTTTAAGATGGCTGGTGGAGCATTTAATGGTACTGGAAATATTACAGTAGATAATATTCTTGATCAATACCGTAAAGCAAATATTGTGATAATCTAATGTTTAATAAAAATGTTGCAAATTCATTTATTGGTTCAGTTATGAATATGTCTGCTGATGTATATACTCAGCAAAATGTTCAAGATCCAAATACTGGTGCTATTAAACGTCAATGGGTTTATGATCATACAATTCAATGTAAAATAGAACCAGTAAAAATGAAAGGTGCTTCAACAAAAACAGATAATAAAACTTTTGCAAAAACATCTGATATGAATTATGATGAAAAGATGCAGCTTAAAATGTATTGTTTTGAATTGATGAGTAAGCGTTGGCGTATTGAAAATATAAGGTCAAGTGATAATAAATCAATATTTGTTGAAATAGATAAAATTGATTCACCAGATACAAAGTTTGAAGTGACTGCCTCTCACGTAATTTTAGATCCATTTGGAAGAGTTGCTTATTATGAAGCAGTTCTTCTAAGAACTGAGCTACAAGATGACAATCAAGCTTGAAATTGATACAAATCAATTAGTAAAAAGTTTAGATGATTTTACCTCGAGTATAGAAGAACTTACTCAACCAGAAGTTTTGGATCAAATATCTCGTGCAGTATTTTCTATTACTGGCGAAAGATTTATGATTGATGTTGATAATTATGCAAGAATGAATAAAAAAGCTATGCATCACGTTTATGAGTGGGGAAAAGTTGGAGACAAAACGGCTAGACTTTTTGTATTAGAAAGATCTGCAATACTTGAAGGAACCTTAATAATATCAGCAAATTTTCTTCAATCAAGAATGCCAGTACCAATTAATCCAGAATTATTAGTACCAGGAAAAACTGGTAAATTTGTTTCAAAACAAAGTATTTTTGCAAATAAAGCAGAGGTTATGGAAGCAGGAACGCCAGTTTCTTTTATGGCTAAAAAAGTTATTGCCATGACAGGAACAGATGGAGTTGTTTTTGTAGCTCCAAGCACTAAAATAAATATTTTGCATCCAGGCGGTTTACAAACAAAAAATTCTTTTTCTAAATATTTACTTGAATGGTATACAAAAAATGGAAATGTAATTTTGGATTCATCTGGGTTATATGAGAGAATAGCTAATGATGTGGCATTAGTCTTAAGCTCAAATAATTCTGGTGTTGCACAAATTAGGCAGGCAGTTACAGCAATTGCCGATCAAATAGATACGGGGGTTATTATAAAGTGACAGTTGATTATACAAGAATTGCAGCTTTTGACATCAGGGATTTTATGTGGAGCCAACTTCAAGAAGCTGGACTTTTTGATCCAAATGATTATAATGCTGATGGTTTTGATACCTTACTCGTACCTATTATTCCTTCACAACAAGTTCCAGAATTTAATAATCTTTTGCCAGGAAAAACTTATATAACTTATGACATAATTCAAAAGAACTATGGAGTTCAATGGTGGATATCAGATGAAAATATGGTTTTGCAAATTATATCAAGGGATAACGGACAAATTATTGCTATTTCTAATTTTTTAACAGACCTTTTTAGAAGATATGAATTTTCAGCAGGAGATATAAATTTTGCTGCCGAGTCGTCTGGTAGCCCATTTAAATTTTTATATTGTAGGCTTGAATCTGCAAATCCAGTACAGCCATTTATAGATGAGGGTGGCTTTATGAGTGGTGATTTTTCAATTAATTATACATATACCAGATCAGTTGATGAAGGAACTGTAGCCAATTCAGGCAGATATATTTAAAGTTTGAATTATATCAAAGAAGTGCTATGATTTTCTATGAGGAAGTAAGTTGTCATCTCTTTTTATTCTAAATAAAATAAGGTGGTGAAATAAATAAATGGCTCTAAATACTAAAAATGTAATCGTCGGTGCAGCATCATTGTTCGTTAGCGTTGGTAACAACTCTAACACTTTTGGTCGTCCAGCAACAGACGCAACAACACTCGGTAATCTTTTTCCAACAGGCACACCAGCTCGTCAAGGTCTTCTTGCTTCAGCAGGTGCTTCAAACGGTGGATATCGTGAAGTAGGTTTTACAAATACAGGACTCGAAGTTTCATACGAACCAACATATGGTGAAGTAATGGTTGATCAGCTTTTGGATGCAGCTCGTATTTTCAAGCAAACTCTTAAGGTTATGCTTAAGACAGAACTTACAGAAGCAACTCTTGAGAATTTAACATTCTCATGGGGTCAAATGGATTCTTACTATGTTGCAGACTCTGCAAGCACAGTAACATCAAAGCCTTCTTTGATCAATAATGACAGCTCTCTAGGAAATTCAGATAGCCCAGCAGCAACATTAAACATGGCTGCAGGTGCTCTTGGAGATAATCCAGTAGAGCGTGTACTTATTGCAGTTGGACAAGCTCCACAGCAAATTGGTACATCTGCTCAGTTTGCAGATTTTTCTGGTCCTTCAGGATCAACAGTGATTGCAGCTGGAACAAATACTACTGCTCAACGTAGCAAGGAACGTGTATACGTTGCTCGCCGTGTTGTTTCTATTGATACAACAATGCATGCTCTTAAGCGTGATGCAGCAACAGTATTTCCAGTGAACTTCCGTTGTCTACCAGATTCTTCTTATGCTTATGCAGGTTCAGAATATGGTGTAGTTATTGACCGTGTATACGGCACAAACTAATCTGTAAAATACAACTTAATATAGAATTTCAAGCCCCGTCAGAAATGGCGGGGTCTTGAATTTGTTTTGACTAATAATATTGGTATAATTTAACTAACTAAACAAAGGAGCTATAAATTGGCAACAGCAGTATATGATATTGTAGATATTGAGTTGAGTGATGGAACAACTATCACATTAAAACCTTTGCCTATAAAACAACATCGCAAGTTTATGGATATAATTAATAGTATGCAAGAGGCTGAAGATCAGTCAGAACAAGCTGCAATGGATGTTTTTATTCAAGCAGCTATGGAATGTTTAAAAGTATCACGACCAGATCTTGGAACAAATAGAGATAAATTTGAGGATGTAATTGAAATTCCTACAATGATGAAAATTCTTGAAGTTTCAGGTGGTTTAAAGTTGACAGACCCAAACCTAATGGGAGCGGCTCTAGTTGGGACGAACTAGATCTAAGCTCCCTAGAGTCCGAAGTATTTCTTCTAGGTCACTGGAAGAATTTTGATGAACTAGAGTCTAGTCTTTCTATTAATGAATTACTAGCAGTATTAGAAGCATCAAGAGAAAAAGAAAAAAGAGATAGAACTTTCTTTGCAGCATTGAATGGAATTGATCTTGAAGAACAGAGTAAAGAACCAGAAGATGTTTCCGCTCTTATGAATTCAAGAACTGCTAGTAACGAAGGTTTTGGAGTAGGTGAAGGGCTTGGCTTTATGTCACAAGAATAATGGGGGTGAGTACTAATGGCAAAAATAGAACTTAATATAGTTGCTCTTGGCGACTTTTCTTCAATTAATTCGCAGATAAAAGCATTACAATCACAAGTAGCTTTATTAAATCAGAGCATGGGAAATGTTTCCTTAAGCTCTAATATTTCAAATCAATTAAAAAGCGTTACAAGTGAGTTTAGTCAAGCTTTGACTGCTGCAGGGCAATTTAAATTAACAACTGTTCAAGCGTCTACAGAGCTTGAAAATTTTGGCACAAACCTTCAAAAAGGATCCTTAGGTTTAAAAAATTATTTTCAAATTGTAACAAATCAAACTGGATCTGCTACAAACTCTGTAAAACAACTTGCTGTAGAACAAACAAAATTACAAAACTCTGTAATAATGGCAGACCCAACAAAACAGGGTTTTTATTCTGTATTTACCCCAACAAGTATTGATGAGGTGGCAAATGCAACCAAGATTGCTGCTAATGAAGCAAATATTTATGCAATTGCAGTTAACAAAGGTTCACAAGCATTAATTAACTGGGGCAAAAATACACAATGGGCGGGACGACAGCTAACAGTTGGTATGTCTATACCTTTAATGTTATTTGGATCACAAGCAGTTTCTGCATTTGATAGTGTAAACGCTGCCCTTACACAATTGCAAAAGGTATATGGTGAAGGATTAAATCCACCAAGTCAAAATTCTATTAATCAAATTTCACAACAAGTCCTAGACTTAGGTAGAAGTATGGCTTCAACACTAGGAATATCTCAAGAATTTACTGTGCAGGTTGCAACACAGTTTGCTGCTATGGGTAAGCAAGGAAATGATCTTATAAATCTTACACAGCAAACTGACAGGCTAGCAAAACTTGGAAATCTTGATCAGCAAACTGCTACAAATGCAATGATTGCTCTTCAAAATGTTTACAAGTTAAATACTGAACAAACTGCGGATGCCGTTAACTATTTTGGTTCAATTCAAAAGCAAACATCTCTTTCAATGACAGATCTTGTTTCTGCAGAAAGTAAAGTTGGACCAGTTATTGACCAGCTTGGTGGAAGCTATAAAGATACATCAATCATGCTTCTTGCAATGAAAGAAGCTGGTGTTCCAGCAGCACAAGCAGCTAACGCATTAAAGTCTGCTTTTGCATCTATTATTTCTCCAACAAAAGCAGCAACAACAGAGTTTGCTGCCTTTGGTATAAATCTTGCCAACATTAAAAATGCAGGCGGTCCAGTTCAAATGATTGAAGCTTTGCAAGCAGGACTTTTGAAGCTGCAACCCTTAGCAAGAGAACAACTTATTGAAAAACTTTTTGGTAAATATCAATTCTCAAGAATGTCAGCACTTATTGATAATTTTAATCAAGGTACAAGCCAAACTGTAAATGCTATTAAAGTTGCAAATGCTTCAAGTCAGCAATTGCAAACTCTTGCAAATCAAGAATTAACTCAAGCAACATCTTCTCCATCTGCACAATGGCAAAAAGCTATGGCTACTATCAAAGCAGATTTATATCCAGTAGGACAAAAAATTATTGAATTGGGAACTAAGTTACTCAATTTTGGTAATAGTATTGCAAAACTTTTCAGCGGATTACCAGGACCACTTAAAAGCGTTATGGGTGCACTTGCAGTAGGTGTAGCTTTATCAGGACCAATTATCATGTTAACTGGTTTGATGGGCAACTTTATTGGTTATTTAGTAAGAGGTGTTTTTAATATAAAGCAGCTTGCAACTGGTGGAAAAACTTTAGGACAGCTCTTAACTCCAGAGTTATTAGCAGCACAAAATGCAAATAGTCTTTTTAACAAAGGTTTAGTATCTAGCGTTGATGAAGTAGATTTATTAACTGCAGCAATTAAACAATTAACTGAGAGCCTTAGTGGTTTAGTAGACACAATGAATGTTGGTGCAGGAGTTAGTGATTTAACATCAGCAGTAGGTGCAGTTGCAACAGCAGAAACAAGAATTTATGAACAAATGTCAATCCCAGGATTTGCAACAGGCGGTATTGTTCCTGGATCTGGAAATAGCGATACAGTACCAATTATGGCTACGCCAGGAGAAGTTGTTTTATCAAAACCAACTGTTGCAAAGTATGGTGCATTTGTTAATGCAATGCTCAACAATAGTTTGCCAGGTTATGAAGAAGGTGGTCTTGTTTCAGGACATGCTTCAATGCCATTTGGACCAGAAACAATGCAATATCAAACCATGATGACTAAGTATCCAAGCTTGATTAGTCTGCAAAAAGATTTGCCAGGTTCTGTAAAAGTTTTGTCTAATTTGGTTGCAGATATTCCTCAAAAACTAAATACTGATTTAAGAAGTGGTGTTGCTACTCCAGAAGCTTTTGCAGCTGGTTGGGAAAAAGGCGGAGGATCTAAGTTTGCTAAGGCTGCTGCATTAGGCGGTTTATCTTCAGAAGATGCCTCAAATCCAGAAATATCAAAAGCTCTTGCAGATTTTGAAACAGAATTAAAGAAAAGAGTTCTTTCTTTAAATAAAGCAACACTTTCAGATCAGGATTTAGCTGATGAAACAAGAAGGTTAATTGATGAACAAAAAAATGCAACAGGAGCTACAGGAAAAGTAGCAAGGGCATTAGATAATGCATCTCAACAAGTTGGTCAAGTAAGAGTAAATGCTGGAGCAGACTATGTTCGTTCAGGATTAAAATCGGGTCAACTTACTAAAAGCGGAACTCTTGCATATCTTAATGAAGTTCCAGTTGGTCAAGTAAGAAATAAAGATAATAAAGTTACTGATTATGCTTTAAATCAAGGGTCTAACTATCAAAAATTAAGTGTTTCAGCTAAATCAGTAGTTGATAAAATTAAATCAACAATGAAACAAGCAGCTGGTATTGCAAGTCCAGCACAAGAATTTAATGAACAAGTTGGAAAGCCAATTGCACAAGGTGTACAAGAAGGTATTCAAGAAACTCTTCCAGGGATGGAAGCAATAATTGGTGATTCATTAAATGCTTCTGCTAAAGAATTAGCAGCAAGTACTCAAGCAGATTGGAACCTGCTTGGAAAAGATATGTCTTCTGCTGTTGCTAAAGGAATAACTCAAGGAACTCCAGAAGTTGTTGCTGCTACTGAAGCACAAGCAGATGAAGTTTTGGCTGCACAAAGTGGTTCTAACGGAATGATTGGTAAAGTTAAAGGCATGTTCACCAAAGAAGGCGGTGGCATGAACATGGGTGCAAAGATGATGGGATCTATGGCACTTATGACTGCAGGACCTATGCTTGCAAACATGTTACCTAAGGGAAGTAATATTCAAGGTATGACCTCAGAAGCATCTTCAATGGCTGGAATGGGCATGATGTTTGGACCAGAAGGTGCTGCAGCTGGGGCTGCTTTAGGTGTTGTTATATCTGGCTTTGGCGATTTGATGAAAGCAGAAAAAGAACATCAAGCTACAGTTAAAGCAACATTCTCTGAATCAGATGCTGCAATTAAAATGTTTGGTGGTACTGTAACATCAACAACAATTCCAATTATTCATTTTGCACAACAAGTTGAAGCTGCGGGAATTACCAGCAAAACAGCATTAACTCAAATTCAACAAATGTCTAATGCAATTGGACAATTAAGTTCTTCTGATCCAATGAAGAAAACAGCAGATTCAATTAAGGGTTATGGAGATAATATTAAAGCAGTTGTAGGAACACTTAAACAATTTGCAGCAGCACAGGTAGCTTCTGGTATGGATCCAAAGGGTGTTCAGAATATGGTTGCAGCAATGCTTCAATATAGTGGACAAACACAATTTTTAGGTGCTGCATTAAAAGAAATTATTCCAGCAACACAAAATGTAGCAACAGCACAATCAACACTTATTAGTAAATTAGTTTCAGCAGAAGGAGCAACAAATGCTGAATATGAAGCAAATATGCTTTTGGGTGGGTCGTATAAAGATTTAGATGCAGGAAGTAGAAATCTTGCAGATGGATTATCAACAGTTGCAATGGGCACGTTTAGCACTACTGCAAATGCAACAGTATTGACTGCTACTGTAAAGAATTTAAATAATACTCAGGTTGATGCATATACAAGTGGAACATTGCTTGCTGCAAAACTTAAAGATATAGGACAAACAGATCTTTCAAGTAGACTTTTGCAAATAAATGGATATGTTAAAAATGTTGGTATATCATGGTTATTGGCAACTGCACAAGCAGATGGGTTTGCAGCAAGTATTGATAAAATTAAAGATGCAGCAAGCAACCCGCATACACTTGCTGAATTAACAGATCAAGCAACTAAGTTTGTAGCAGCATTTAATGCTGCAGCATTAAAATCAGCAACAGATGCAGCTATTGCTTCAGAAAAAGCAATGCAAAAAGCACTTGGTTCAGCTGCATCAGGTACAGATGCTGTTTCAACATTAACAGCAGCATATAAGAGTATTATTGATCCTGCTACAAAATATACTAATGAATTAGATAAGCAGCAGACATTACTAAACGCACAAAATACTGCTGCTAAAGATGCCCTAGATTATGCAACAAAACAAGCAGATTTGCAAAATCAAATTACACAAAAGATGGCAACTGGAGATTATCTTGGTGCAAACCTAATAAAGCAGAATATGCTTTCTAATACCAATGATTATCAAATGCAAACTGCACAAAATGCAAATCAGCAAATTATAGACACTGGAAAGCAAGCTATTTCAGATGCACAAGCTGCTATTGCTTCAGGTATTGCTCCAGATAAAGATACAATTGCTTTATTGAAACAGTATACTCAAGCAAATGGACCTAAACTTAATCAGTATAGTTATGGTACAATTAATGTGCCAGGTTCTGCAAGTTATGGAACAAATGCACAAATGGGTGTAAATAATTCTGCAGTGCCTCCTATACAAGTAGTAGTAAATGGTTCTAATTTAACACAAGAGCAATTGCAAGCAGCAGCAACAACTGCAGCTTTAAATGCTTATAAGACAATTCAGCAAAGATCTGGAATGTCTAGTTCAACAACTAAGGTGGGTAACGGATAATGTCATACGCTATTAATGCTGGACTTTCAGTATCTTTAGATAATAATACATGGTATCAGTTAACAGATGATAACCGTTCACCAATAAAAATTGCCTATGAAATAATTGATAAAACAAACAGAATGGCAGATGGAACATTACGTCGTTATGTTATTGCTAATAAGCATAAAATAACAACTGATTGGAAGGAAACTTGGAGTAGAACTTTGGCAAATGAAAGCTTTGCTGGTACTTCTGATGGAGCAAAAGGTGGTTCTTGGCTAAAATCTTTTTATGAAATTAATGTTTTTAATCCAGTATATGTAAAGCTTTCGATAGCTGGAAACTACGAATCAATTGGTGGAGTAATAACACCAGTTGCTGATGATACATATTATTCTTCTTCATATGATGTTTCAACGGGAAGTTCAAATTTTGTATATGCAACCTATATAACATCTTTTGATTATACTGTAAATAAAAGAAATATAAATTTTGATTTAGTTGATATTACAATAGAATTTACGGAGATATAATGTTAGGTACAGCACCAATAAGACAATATTTCTCATCAGGAACAAATCACTTTTTAAATATTGCACTTTCTACGGAATGGAATTATAATTTATTTTATCCAGCCTATGCAACTTTTTCAGGGGACGGTACAGATTATTCTTCAGGTATTGGGACTTGGTCAAATGGTACAGTTGCATCTGGCTTAGGTAAATATGGCGATGATTGCCTAGAGATATATTCTGAAGGTCAAACTGGAACAACATCTACTACTGTATCAGTCCCTTCAGGAACTAATACTTACAAAGTAGTTTTTTATGCCAAAGTTTTAGAAAATCAAACAGTAACTCTTTCGTGCTTAAATTATTTAGATATTCATAGATCAAGCTCAACAACACAACAAATTGATAGTACACAATGGGTAAGGTTTGTTACATATATTAGCTCAAGACCACTTGATACCCCTTATAATAATTTTACAATTACGCTTGATTATACGTCTAAAGATGATATTACTCCATACCACATACTTATTGATATGATACAAATTTATGAAACTACTGAATTTGATTATCAGTATGATAATTTGTGGCCTACTGATAGTCCTTTTACATTTTTTAGGCCAGGAGAAAGTTATGTAAATTCTGGAAATTATTTAACTCCACTTCCAAGTAATTTTAGAAAAATAAATACTAAAATAAATTCTCCATTAACATGGAGTAATCAAATGCCATGTAGTCCAATGGTTTATAATCCACAATTATTAAATCTAGCTGCATCAAATCCACTATATAAAAATGGACTTTTGTCAGATTACACAAAATATAAATATTTTGTTTCAGATTTAAATACAAAACAAATAGGTGGATTTTATGAACAAGAAGTCGGTGCTAATAAAATAGTTTTAAAGTTTAATGTTGCATACGCTAAACCTTCTATAAACTTAAATTTATATGATACTAAAACGGGCTATTCTTCAGGAAATATAAATATTTCATATACAGAAATACCAGATTCTGGTGTTGTAATAATATATAGACAATCAAACGGCTCCTGGAGCCTAAGTCCTTGGACAACTATGCCAACATTTAATTTACAAGGTCAGATTACAAATTATCAATATATTAATAAGATCGTTGTAACTCAAACTGAATCTTATCTTAATCCAAATTATAATAGTTCTTCAGAAGTTGCTAAAGCAGATATGCAAAGATTGCATGTTATTGAAATTTCTCCAAGACTTGAAATTGATATAACTAATTTTTTGATGGACATTGATGTTATAACTGAACTTGATAATAAACAAAGTCCTCTTCCAATATCTGCGATATCTGCTAACACCGCCACAATTCATCTTGCAAACATTCCTTTGCTTGTAAGTAATCAGGTATTAAGTCTTTTTTCTAACAACTCAGACATTTCTCCACTTAAAGGATTATTTAAAAAGTATGTTAAATTTTATATTAATTATATAGTAAAAGATTCAGTAGCTGGAACTTCAACTGAAGATAGGGTAATTAATGGTGGAGTTTACTATGCAGATAGCTGGGATAGCCAAGATATTGATAAGACTCAAGTAACATGCTATGACGCAGCAAAACAATTACAATTAAGATCTCCAACTGATTATGTTGCAGAATATCAAAATGTATTTAATATGATATCAAATATATTAGATTCTTCTGGTTTTACAGATTATGATTATGATAGTCTTAAAAAAGTAACTATGGAAACTGTTACTTTATCAGATGGAACCGTAGAGCAAAATAGTCATCCAGTAGTATGTCAATATTTTTATGCTGATGGAAGTCAACAAAAAATATTTGATGTACTCAGAGAAATTTTAGAAGTATATCAAATAGGTGCTTATTTTGACTCTTATGGTGTTATGAAATTTTTAAATCTTAATTCTATTCTTAATAATACTACTGAAAATTTAATTGTTCATGATTCTACAACACCATTAACAATGGTTGATCCAGATACAAATCAAATATTAATTGTTTCTCCAAACATTGTAACTGATACTTACAATGAAACTATTAAAACAAAAATTGGTCAAGCAACATTTAAATACAAAACTCCACAAATAAGTAAAACTTTATCTCCAAGCTCAAATGGAGCAGGCACTCCATTGACAACAGCTATAATTGATAAAAATGATGCATTATGGGCATTAACAGATGATGACATGACAACATTTAATTATCTTGATCAATCAATAACAAGCGTTTCTCAAGATTACTTCTATTTAAATCAAAATGATTTATTAAGTACGTTTAATTCTTTTGATATTAATCACAATGGATATGCAATCATTGAAGGAGAAATCGTAAGTTTCAGTGATAAAGAGTATTTGTTTAGTGTCACACCTGGCGATTCTGTTCCAGTCACATATCAATATTCTGGAAACTACACTGCAATTATTTCAAATGCTACGGATATGACTGAATCTATTTCAGAATTTGCTAATAAATCTGGTTATGGTGGACAAGTTACATATACTCCAACAGGTAAAATAGCAAATGTTCAAAGAGGAATGTTTAATACGCCAGTCAGAAAACATTTAATTGTAAATGATTCATCTTCTTTAAATTCTAGACTTCAACTAGTAGAAGGAACATCCCCAACGGTTTATTTAAATCAAATAATGATGCCAGTAACTACAGATGGTCAAAAAACTATTATGAAGCCAATAGATGATACAAATAGTTCAAATATTGGTTATACAACATTTTCTACAAAAATGGTTATTGGACCAAATTCAAATAATGCATTTATTGATGGTGCAGGCGGTGGCTTGGTTATTAATATTGGCGGGAATCCGATTTATGTAGAAATAAGACAAGATCTATCGTCAAGCACTACTACTAATAAAAAGGGTATTAAGGTTCCAGGATATAGACTATATTGTTATCAAGGAAATACTTCTTTGTTTGGACCAGATACTCCTTATTATGATATATCTGGAACACTTCTTAATGATACAAATTCATATCCACCAGGGTCACCATTTGAAGAATTTGGAAGAGTTGTAAATCTTAAATTTGTTCAAACATCAACATCTTCGTTTGAATTGTTTTTAAATAAAAACAGAATATCTGTGTCTAATGCAGATGGTTTAAATTTAGATGTATTTGGAGACTATGGAATTTTTTCTCACGGTACAACTGGAGCGACAGGAGGAGTTGCTTCTGGAAGCATAGCTTTTATAGAGCTGTATGCAACACAAACTCCACTTAATATTTCTGATATAAATTATCATTATGAATTGCCAAGTTTTGCTAATTCCATAGTGGCTGGACATAAAACCTTTGAAATTAATTATATGCTTCAAACAAGACCTCAAGTAGTAGGAATTCAATACTATGATGTCCAGTATAGTTTAGCACCTTCAATAAATGCATATCCATTAAAAGTTCAATATAGTTGGTGGTACTTTTCAGACCCAGTAAATAATACAACAAAGCTTAATTTTGTTACAGTTAATGAAGATGCATTAAATTATTCTTTGGTATATAATTCGGGTTTCAGGGGAAGAATTGCTATTGTAAATAGTTCACCTTCGGCAGTATGGCTTAAAAAAACTCCTGATACAGTAAATCCTATTGATATTATATTTTCAATAAATTCAGATAATATAATAACGTTAGGTGATCAGCAATCAATTACAAAGGTTTTTGATCAATCTGGACTATCAGATAGTATTGAAATTCAAAGCAACTGGGTTCAATCAAGAAGTGCTGCAGATGCAATCCTTAGTACAATATTTAAAGCTATTGACGGTTTTAGTAGAGATACTCAGATTTCTATATATGGAAATCCGCTTATAGAGATAGGTGATGTAGTTCATATTAAATATAGCCTTAAAAATATTGGAATAAATGAATCTGTTTCAAACAAATATTTTGTAGAATCAGTAGAACAAAAATTTGATACTGGACTTGAAACTATCATAACTTTAAACCAAATTGTGTGATGAAAGTGCAAAATGCTATAATAAGGGTGGTGAAAAATGACAAATGTAACGTATAGTACTAAGCCTACTACAAATATTGCAACTTCTACTCAGAAGCGTAGAACCCTATATTTGTCAGAGTCTGACCCAAGAGTAACAAGTTCAGATACCGTTAGTAAATATCAAAATGATTATTATGCTGAAATAGTTATACTTTCTGATGCACAGTATGCTAATCTTATAGCAAAGCAGGTGGGCGTAACAGTAAATGCTGATGGAACTACTAATGTAATATTAGATGATACTTTACCTTCAGAATCTGTAATTGATGCAAGTGCCACTGTTTCAACACTTCACCCACCAACTAATCTGTATTGGGATTATTCAGGAGATCCTGGGGCAACAAATTTTAATGAAAATAATGGTTCTGTTACAGTTGATATAGTAATAACTTTTGATCCGTCTGTTGATGATATTTTAACAGACGGCACAGTAATGTACGATGTACAAGCATTAAGTGTAAATAGTTCTTCAACAAGTGCAGCAGCCACCACACCTGGAACAATAACTTCTTCTGGCTCTACTTCATCTGGAAGCACATCTTCTTCTTCAGTTAAATTTGCAAATGTAACAGGGATTACTAAAATTACTGCAACTTCAAGTTCAATAGAATTAAGATGGAAATA
>Ga0164296_1000707_pt1 | contig 38508 bp, 22 predicted proteins | sample GEODES057metaG_FD_113533 | JGI IMG/M metagenome (GOLD analysis project Ga0164296, IMG submission 113533) | Dystrophic lake water microbial communities from Trout Bog Lake, Wisconsin, USA - GEODES057 metaG | ecosystem: Environmental > Aquatic > Freshwater > Lake | place: USA: Trout Bog Lake...
AATTAGATGGTATGGACGCAAAGACATCGGCACAGGTATCTTAAACAATAAAACAGACGGTGGTGATGGCTCGTTAAATCTGTCATCTGCTACCAAACTTAAAGTTAGTAAATCACTAACGGGTAGAGTCCCGTGGAACAAAGGTAAGCAAACAGGTCCGCGATCTGCTGAATCCATTGCTAAACAAAGTGCCAGCACAAAAGGTAAACCCAAACAGTCAACGAAAAAGATGAAAGGGCATACTCCTTGGAATAAAGGAAAGAAAGTTGCTGAATTACTTTCCCTTGAATCGAGAGCAAAGATAAGTGCTAGACACAAAGGCAAACCAAAGTCAGTCGAACATAACCTTAAGAATAGTCTAGCTCAGAAAGAGTATCAAAGACTTAAACGATTATCTATTATTTGAGATCTCTATAGAGATCTATTGATTTCACTTCGTTCATCAATATTGTTTTTCTTTAGCATTATCCAGATAGCATGGTCACAATTCACCGTATGCACGGTGAAAGTGAGGTCTACATTATCCGAGTAGAACAGCCACTTTGTTATAAAGAGATTCGTTTTCACGACGGAGGCGGTTGACCGGTACCCCCTACTCTAGCTTCACATATCAACGGAACCCTAGTGACCCGATAACAAATCCAAGTCCTACGAGCATGGGTCGTATCTTTTTCAACGGAGCCCAAACCATTTGCTGCCTTTAGTTAGCAGTTGCCTTTCACACGCAAGCCTGTCCGGACCGGGTATCTCACCGTTCCTCCTTGCGAGTCGAGCTACCTCGACCAAACAGAGTGTGTTGTTGCCTGTCTAGTTTAAATTTTGTTTTTGATGTGACTACCGTGTATGCGGCAAACTATTTGCCCGTTGTAGTAATCGTCTGATTCCAATACTCTATGATTAAATTGTTCTCTAGCTTCTACGTAACTGCATTCTGCTTTGGATTTACAATAAAATAATATTTCTCTTGTGAAGTTGTCTGAGCCTAGCTCTGCGAGGTCTTTGTTGAGTTGATCGTTGCTTCCATAGTATAGCTGCCAGTCTGAGTCTATCTTGCTTCTTATCTTCTTGCGTTTCTTGTTGCCGTTCTTGAGTTTTACTACTTTGTATGTGGTTTTACTAAATTTTGCTAATTTTTTTCCAATATATTTCCGGCCAGATAGTTTATTTGTGATTAGATAAACAAATCCGACGCAGTCTTCGGGTAGTTCTGAAATTTGCTGTTGTTCGTAAAGCCATACCATGGACTTATAGTTATCATGTTTGTGCCAAATCAGGAAATTTCTACGTCTGTGTTGTATGAAGTGAAGCCGTTTTCTTTGATGACCTTGAGCATGTTCTCCACACGTCCAGTTAGTTCATCTCTATGACTGACCAACCAGATTGATTTGTGTCTATCTCGACTCATCTGTTTTAGCAAGGCCAAGGCTGATTCTACACCAGCGGTATCAAGACCGTTGTCAATCATTTCGTCAATGAACAACAAGTTGATGGGTTGATATAGGCTTTCGAACACATCACGGAATGCCCAGCTCATACTCAGTATCAAGCGATTGCGTTCACCGCGACTCAAGTTGTCAAAGTCCAGTTCACGACCCAGCTCTTCAATACTTACTGTAAGATCATTCTGGAATACCACTGTGTGTGGCAAGCCCACACGATCCAAGTAGTGTGTCAGTCTGGCGTTGAGATAGCTAAGATTCTGCTCAATAATTTTCTTGCGGATAAAACTATCCTTGCTGGTGAGTAGCTTGAGCAAGAAGTCTTGGTGTTCTTGTAAGCGTGTGAGTTCGTTAAGTGTGTCATAGGTGACCTCCTGTAGGGCTTGCTGTTGCATTTCTTCAATTTGTTCTGTATACGGATCAGTTTCGGCCTGTTTTGTAGCAATCTGCTGTTGCAAATTAGACACAGTGGCCTGATGTTGGATGGCATCAGCTTCGTTGTCGTAAAACATTTTGGGTGGACGACCTAGCGTGCCCAGGGCTTCAAGGGCAGTCTGTAATTCTGCCAAGGTAGCAGTATGAGCCTGGCACGCTTCTCGCGCTCCCACCAGATCCGTCTGCTTACCTTCCAGGACCTGTTGGTGCTTACTGTCGTGGAATGACTGACCGCACGTATGACACTCATGGTTTTCGAGCGTCTCGATTTCTTTGGATAGTTTGGAAATCGCTTTGTTCTCACGGTCAATGTCCAGTTTCGTGCGGCCGATCTGACCTGATAGATCGTTGATATCCTTGCGTCGCTGATCCCACGCCTTGTGCGACCGGTGAGCCTGAATTTCAGCCTCGATGTCGATAGCTTTGAGCGCCTCCAGCGCCGTCTCGAGTTCTTTGACACTTTCTTCATGTTTTTTGACCCATAGTCCTTGTTTGCGCTTGAGTGAATCAATCTGCTCTTCTATGCGCTTGTTGGCTTCTTGCACAGCACGAATACGAAACTCTTCCTGCTGTATGCCATCTTTGGTTTCCTTGTTGAGTTCCTTGATACGATCGGCTCGTTCACTCAACTGTGTGATACCCAACAGTTGTTCAATGATGGTTCGTTGATCATTGGCTTTTAGGCTTAGGAACGGTTCAGTATAGGTATTGAGTGCCATGATGTGTTTGAACATGTCATGACTCAGTCCCAGAGTCTGCTCAATGGCATCTTGTGTTTCTCTCGAGTCGCCTTGTGCTTCATCTGTTATGACTTTTTCTTCATTGTTTACATAGAATTTCAGTACATTGGGCTTGCGACCACGTTCAATTTTGAAATCTTGTGAGCCAGAGGTAAACTCTAACGAAACCAACATGCCTTTGCCGTTGGTCTTGTTGACCAGGTTGTCCTTGCGGATATTGCTGAGTGCATTGCCATACAGAGCATAGCTGAGTGCATTGATAATGGTGGTCTTGCCTGTGCCGTTGCGCGAACCGTCGCCACCTAAGTCCAAGTTTTCACCCAGGACCAGGGTCAGGTCTTGACGATCAAAATCAATGGCCTGGGTAGTATTGCCCACGCTCATAAAGTTACGAACTGTAAGATTTTTTATTTTTATCATAGATTCTGGTAGATCTTCAACAAGAGCTTGGGATCGTAAAATTCACTTTCGATGTTGGTCAGCTGGTCGGTCACGATCTGATCCACGCTCTCAAACTTGACTTCGCCCGGAGCCATGTCGATGTCTATGTCGGTCCGCTTGCTAGGTATCAAGGCCATTTCTCTCAAGTTGTGATCCTTGATAAATGTTTCTTTGATAAAATTGGCTTCTTCATAACTGATGTCAATGTCTAATTCTACACGAACATGCATGTTGGGCACAAGTATTTTGGCACCATGATCAATCACCTCACTCAACTTCATCACACGATAAAGTGGTTGGTCTGGCCAGGCCATGTATTGTTTTTCTTTGCCCCACTCTAGGATCATCATGCCACGTTGATCATCGCCGGCATCAGCAAAGTTGTGTGGGAAACAGTTGCCAATATAGTTGATGTTGCGTTTACTTTGTCTAAGATGGAAGTGCCCTGAGTAGACACTTTCAATACCGCCAAATGATTCTACTTTGACTTCGCCGTGATCGGGCATTTCTACCATGGCATTCATTTTGAAGTGTGGTAGTTCAAAGTGTCCAAACATATACTTGGCCTGCATTTTGTTTAGCTTCTTGTGATCATCTCCGACCAACCAGGGAGCAATTACAACATCACCTGATTTGAACCAGTCGTTGACCACAGTAATATTGGGCAAGTGCTGTGCCCATTCAGCTCCGTGTATGTCACGCTTGTCTCTGTAGTAGAGATCGTGATTGCCAGGAATAAAGTAAAACTGATCAAAGGCCGCACTGAGTTTTTCCAAACTTCTTAAACTAAAGTGTAGAGTCTGCAGGTTGATACTGGCACGATGATGATGCCAATCGCCCAAGAACATGCCAGTTTCACAACCGTTCTCCTTGGCAGTGGCAATAAACCAGTCGATAAACGCTTCGCAGTCCTGATTGTGGACCAGACTGTTTGATTTTAATCCAAAATGGATATCCGTGCAAACAGCCGCCTTACGGAATAGATTTGTCATAGATTACAGTTTACAGTCGCAATTGGTAGATTGCAACCAGTCTGGTTAAGTGGCTTCGTAGTCTTCACCGGCAGTGATTGTAACCACAGCACCCGAGTTGGGATCCTTCTTGCCAGCATTTTGTCTAGTCCATGAAGGATTGAGTCCGGCCTGTTCCAACATGTCGTCACGAATGTTTTGATTTTTCTTTTCTAAATTCAAGATTCTAGTAAAACTGTTGGTAATAGCGGCAGTGTAGTAGGCAAAAGGATTTTGACTCTTGGATTCGTCAAACTGTAAGCCGATCTGACTCAGCTGTAGTAGAGCCTGTCCACGCATCTCTTCGTTGTAGGTATAGCCACGCCAGTTGCTTCTGGTAGCATAACGTTCACATAGTTTGATAAACATGTTGGCTAGAGTTCTAGTCATTTGCCCGTGATCTTTGCTAAATTCGCCGTGTTCTAGGTCGCCCTTCCAGTGACTCTTGCCTACTAAAAATGGTTCTTTGGCATCGTTCAAGCGATAGTGATAGAACGGAGGAAAGTTTAGGCGTACATGTTTTTCATCCAAGACAGGTTCTTCCAACAGCTCGGCCAAAGGATCGTCTTCTTCGAGCAACTCCAGCTCAAATATGTCTTCGATTTTCTTTTTCTTCTGCTGACTCTTGGGTATCTTTTTTGGTGCCATGGGTATGTGTTCCCAACAGGTCACACGGAATACCAGGTCAGTATTGGGTATCTTTTTAGGATCAATCACAACGCCGGTTTCGCGTTTGATGCGATCAGCTCTGTTTCTGCGTGCTTCGGCTATGGTCTTTTGGTTGATCTTGGCCAGGGTGGGCAGAATAATATCATACTGGTGATCTGTGACCGGATCTACATAAGTGCAGTAGGTATTCTTGCTAAGATGTATCTGTTTTAAGATGTCTCTGTTGTTGAGATAATTGGTTTTTGCTGGGGTCCTTGTGGGTGTTGTTGACACTACGAATCTCCTAATAAGATATTTATTGTAGCACAAAAACCACAGGTGTCAACCTCTAAATCATTATCTGAGTGGTTTATTTTTGCGGTAAATATAAGATAGGAAACAGTTATGGCTGACGATATTAGCGAAGACACACCGGTAGACCCAGCGGTAGATCCCCAAGCGGAATCGGCTGATCAACTTCAGGCTGAATTATCTGGCGACGGAGTCACAGCCAATGTTGACACCGGTCCTGCACCGGTAGACCCAGCGGTAGATCCCCAGTCGGGTTCTGCAGAAAATCCTGCGGTTCCGACCAGCGATGTGCAGACCAGTGCCACACCAGTTGATGCGCAAACAGCATCCTTGCCCGGCGGCACCGGCGGAACCTTTACAGGTGCCATATTTGGACTTGATGCCCTAGGGCAAGCCGCCGGAGCAGCCTTAGGGTCAGCCGCAGGTGCCATAGTTGGTCAGGTGTTTCAAACACAAAATCAAGAAACCAATACTAGCCTGTCGCAAATGCCACTCAACACCGATTGGCGTGTGGTTCTGCGATTGGCTCCAACTGCAACTTATCTATACAACGACGCAAATCCTGGCCTTTTGGCACCGCTTAAAGCAACCAATGGAGTTATATTTCCATATACTCCATCGATTACCACCAACTACAAGGCCAACTACAATCCTTACGACCTGACACACAGTAACTATCGTGGATACTTTTATCAAAACAGCTATACCGATCAGATCAGTCTAAATGCAACCTTTACTGCACAAAGCACCAGCGATGCAGCCTATGTGTTGGCCGTGATACATTTCTTTAGAAGTGTGACCAAAATGTTCTATGGACAGGATGCACAGCGTGGATCACCTCCGCCCTTGGTATTCCTTAGTGGACTAGGCGATTATCAATTCAACAATCATCCCTGTTTGGTTTCCAACTTTACCTATACCTTGCCACCCGATGTGGATTACATCAGCTCGGGTAGTCCCAACAATCTGGGCTTGAACCTACAACCTTTACAGAATTTATATTCAACCACACTCAACGCTTTGTCGCCCACAGTCACTAGATTGGCCGCAGCATTTTTACCACCTGGGGCACAGAATGCTTTGCTTGCACCCTTGCAGAGTCTTTTGAACAATCCTACCTATGTGCCCAGCAAGATAGAAATTGGCCTGACCCTGTTGCCAGTGCAGAGTCGTAGTCAGGTCAGTCAACAGTTTAGTCTTAAAAACTTTGCCAACGGTCAGTTGCTTAAAGGAGGATTCTGGTAATGAGCGGAAACTATACTGCCACTAGTCCTTATTTTACAACAGGATACAGTCAGTTTTTCTTGGATGTCATGGTCAATAGACCCATACCCAAGGCCGCCGACGATCTCTTGTTTACCATCAACACCACGTTTCAATATAGACCTGACCTTTTGGCCTATGACCTGTATGGTGATTCGGCCCTGTGGTGGGTATTTTATCAACGCAATCCTAATACCTTGACAGCACCTCCTTTGGATTTTGCCGCTGGCACCCCAATCTATCTGCCCAAACTGGACACATTAAAAACAGTGTTGGGATTCTAACATGCCAGCCAACCGTCAGAGCAACCCTAATTTTTTCAATTATTCCGGGCTGGTTGATTCAACCTCGCAACGAACCACTGCGGCCCAAAACGATGTGCTGACCACACAACAGAGTCAGTCAACTCCGCCTAATCCAGTATCTAACCCAGGAAGTGGCACAAACAACAGCAGTGATGATGCCAACGCATCTGCTGCTTCTAGTTCTGGAGTTGGTGCAGGAACCGGCGACAATTCAGCCGATGCTCGTGGCAATGACGATAGCCCGGCGCCGTCTAGCAACGGTGCACAACAGGCAGTTAATCAAAGTTTTGGCGGCCAGGCAATTACCCCACAACCCAATGTGTTGGATCAATATGCCAGTTACACTTATGCAATCAGCTGGTGGTTGTTGACTCCGGCGCAGTATAACAATCTTGCGTCTGGCACCGCAGGTGCTGTCAGCACTGCAGGCTGGAGCCTGCTCATGCAAGATGGTGGAGCACCTATTGCTGGACGCAATCAGTTTTTTCCTGTTGACTATTATCTAGATGACTTGGAAATTGAATCGTTCCTTATGGGCAAAGGAACCAACATGAGCAACAATGGTATGAGTATTCGATTCAAGGTAGTTGAACCCAACGGCATTACCTTAATACAAAATCTATACAAGGCCCTGGTGGCCAGTCAATCAGGCCAGTCAGGCCAACCACCTAACTATGCTGCGGCCACCTACTGTTTGACCATTCAATTTTATGGATACGACTCAAATGGAAAATTGGTAGCACCGGCTACGGGTTACACAAACAGCAATGGCATAATTAGTGTTCCAACTTCACAGGCAGTGATAAAAAAATATTACCCGTTTGTAATACAGGATATGACATTTCGTACCGTGGCTAATGCTATAGAATATCAAGTGACCGGATCACCAATACCGTATTCCACTGGTGCGGCCCAGGCTCGCGGCACTATTCCGTTTGCATTTCAACTGTCGGGACAAACAGTAAGTCAGTTGTTGCAAGGCAATCCAGCAGGGTCTGTAACCAACACAGACCAGGGTGCCAGAAACAATTCGCCACAACCACAAACACAGCCTACACCCATACAGCCCGACTCGGCTCAAACAGCGGCCTTGTTTAATGATGGCACAGGATACACTCCTGGCTATGACCCCAACGCAGGATGGAGTGCATAATGCCAGCCAATCGACAAAGCAATCCCAATTTCTTTAACTATTCGGCCTTGGTTGATTCGACATCACAGAGAACCACTGCGGCTCAAGCCGATTCTGCCAGAGTGTCAACAACAACTGCCGCAATAGCAGATCCCACTGCGTCGCCGCCTACTGCAGCCAGTGCTCCAACCAAGGGTGCCGACAATGTATTTGTTGGCCTGTGTGAAGCCTTGAATCAGTATCAAAAAGAACTGGTCAAAAAAGGCACTTATGAAGTGGCCGATCAGTATACTATAAATTTTGCACCGGCCAGTATTGGCTCTTCAAAGGTAACCAAACCTGGACCGGTTACCTACAAGAATACCTCTGGCAAAAGTGTAAAAACTGCTGCTGACAAAGTAGATTCAAAAACAGACCAGGTCAACACCAATAGCCAAAATTGGAATATTTTGGCCGGCACACAAATTGTGCAACTGATTGATCAGGTCATGCGTAGTAGCACCTATATTACCGGTCAACAAAAGGTCAACCTTGACGAAAACGGCAAACAAACCAAGAATGCCACGGCCGGCAGTGGTGGCGTCACTGCCTGGTATAAGATCAATCTCAGTGCCAAACAGTTGGCCTATGACAAAAAACGTAGAGACTATGCCTATGCCATGACCTTTACCATTACTCCGTATGCTATCAATCAAATGGCCAGTCCGTATTTTCCTGACAGCACCTATCGCGGAGCTCATAAATCTTACAACTACTGGTTTACCGGACAGAACACGCAGATACTCAGTTACGAACAAGATTACAATCAGGCCTACTACACTACCATAACTGCCAATGCATCAGGACTAGTTGTGCCTCCGCCCACGGGTCGTGATCAGTTCAAACAGACATACATGGCCACCAGTGAACAGCGTGGACAGGGCCAGGCCAATTATGTAAACGAGCCTGCTGATTCGGCTGCCTCTTTCCTATACAGCATATCAGATTTCAGTGAAGTGCGTATGAAAATTGTAGGTGATCCGGCCTGGATGCAACAAGGCGAAGTGGCCACCGGAGTTAGTCCTGCCACGTTTCAATTCAGCCCATTCAATGCCGACGGCACTATCAACTATGACAGTCAAGAAGTTACCTTTACTGTGAGCTTTAGTCGTCCTACCGATTACAACTTCAGCACTGGAATTATGAATATCAGTTCCAGCGGAACTCCACAAGAAACTTTTACATTCCTGGCCAAGAGTTGTAAAAATGTCTTTAGCAAAGGACAGTTTACACAGGAGTTGGTAGGATCCTTGTTGCCAGGAACCAACTCAACCAATGCCGCTGGTGCGGCCAATGGCAGGTCCGGACTGCTTGGCGGCCTTCTTTCTGCTGCCGGATCACGTGTATCTTCATTGATACAATCAGCTGGCAAAGAATTGAGTGAGTTAGGAGACGTATTCACTGCATCGTCAGCACAAACTGGAACTACCGAAGGTGATAATTCTGGTGACACCACCGGAGGAACCGGAGCACCACAGCCGGCTGGTGCCACCGCAGATCCAACATCCAGTGGCGACATAGAAGCTATAAAATCAGTGCAGGCCAATTATAATACCGGAGGTGGAGGTTATACTCCTCCTGCAGATGCGGCTGCCGCAGTAGCAGCCAATCAACCCGACAGCACCAACACCAGCAGTTCATCACAACTGATAGCAAACGACGACGCACAAGAGGATCAATAATGGCTGGAGAAAATCTAACCCGTAGCACAGGACAACCAAAAAATTACAAAATGGATCGCGGTGGCATGCCGGTCGAGATGGGCCCGTTTATTGGCATAGTAAAAAACAACGTGGACCCTACCAGATCCGGCCGACTACAGGTCTATATCGAACTGTTTGGCGGAGCAAGTCCAGACAATCCAGATCTCTGGAGAACAGTAAACTACTGTCCACCTTTTTATGGAGCAACACCTGCTGGAGCCAAAGCCGGCACAGGATCGTTTGAACAAGGCAATCCACAAAGCTATGGCATGTGGTTTACTCCGCCCGACATTGGTGTGCAGGTCTTGTGTTTCTTTGTAGGTGGTGATCCTAGTCAAGGATACTATGTAGGTTGCATTCCAGATCAAGGCATCATACACATGATACCGGCCATAGGATCTGTAGACAAGTCACAAGCAGTTACACAAAATGCCAGCCAGGCCAGTTACTTTGGCGGTGCCAAACGGTTACCAGTAACTGAAATCAACAATTCCAACACAGCCATTGTTGACAATCCCAAATACTTTGATCAACCCAAACCTGTGCATAGCTATGTGGCCGGCATTTTATTTCAGCAAGGCCTAATCACCGACACAGTGCGTGGATCAATTGGCAGCACTAGCCAACGTGAAAGTCCCAGTGGTTGTTACGGAATCAGCACTCCAGGCCGTGCTGTTTATCTAGGCGGCATTGGTGGTGGCGCAACCGGTGATGCTGGTGTAAACAGCAACGAGTTAAAATCCAAAACACCTGCTGCGGCCAATGTGATTGCTCGTCGTGGTGGCCACACCTTGGTCATGGACGACGGCGATCTCAACGGTAACGACAACTTGATTCGTATCCGCACCAGCAAAGGTCATCAAATTACCATGAGTGATGACGGTGATTGCGTTTATATTTGTCATGCCAATGGTCAGGCCTGGATTGAACTGGGGCAAGAAGGAACCTTGGATGTTTATACTACCAACAGTGTGAACCTGCGCAGTCAAGGCACTATCAATCTACATGCCGACGAAGACATCAACATGTTTGCCGGCGGCAGCTTCAATGTAAAAAGCACCAAGGACACTATATTTCAAAGCGAAGGCGATTTGACATTTTCTAACAACGGAAAAATGACCTTGTTCAGTCAGGGCATGATAGGAATCAAAAGTCCTGGCACTGTGGCCATCAGCAGTCAGCTGGGCAGTTGGGCTTCGGGTTCTCAATTGAGTTTCAATGGCAGTCAGATACAGTTAAATGGCGGGCCAAAAACAGAAGTAGAAGCACCGGCTGGCCTGACTGAATATCTACATCCCAAGGTAGAGTTCAATGCCTCGGCAGGCTGGGTCGCTATGCCATCAGCTACACCCAGTATTGTGACCCGTGCACCTACACACGAACCATATCCTTATCACAATCAAGGCGTATCCACATCGGTGAGTCTGGCCGGCAGTGCACCTACTCCGCCGCCTGATGCGCCCGATGTTCCAGCCGACACTACAATTACAGCCCAATAATGAGCCAATTCAATTATACCCTTCCTTCTGGAGCCAAGTTTACCATGCAGGCACCTGCTGGCACTACTCAAGCACAGGCTGACAAGACCTTTTACAGTCAAGTGGCTGCCGGAGCCTTGGTAGGATTCAAACCTGGACAAAGCATCAGCGGCACCAAATCGACCGCAATCAAATTTGCACTGAGTCGTCTGGATCGTGGCACAGCCGGGGTCGACGACAAGGTAATTTTGGCCATTGTCAACGGATTGCCCACCATCAATACTCAAGTGGGCGGAATACCATCTTTGGTCAATACACCTCTACAAAATCCTGTGACCCAGGCCAACATAGCTGCCATTGCCGGATCTGGATTTACACCACCCGCCATAGGTTCTCTCACAAAAACACAAGTGCAGGCACTCATGGCCCAGGTCTCCAACACAGTGGGTCAACCAGCCAACACAGTGACTGATACTACCGGAGTTGGTCTATATGGATTCAGTTGTCAGCAGTTGGAAATTGCCGGTTATGTCAAGCCTGGCACCTGGCAACAGTTTATACAAAATGGTCCCAGCACCCTGACACAGGTTCTTAGTGCACCGGGCATCTGGACTGGACTTAACGGAATCTACTCATTGAGCGACTTCCTCAACAGCACCGCAGCACAAAATGATGCTCAGGCAACCTTGATGAAAAATGGCTACAACAGCCTACAAGCCGCAGGTGTAATTACAACTCCGGCCGCACAGTCTATTTCTCCTGTGGTAGGCGAAGTATACACTGGAAGCAACACAGCCGTGGTTAATGCAACGGCAACTTTGACCAACAGTGTAAACAGTCAGGTAGCGGCCTTGGTCACAAATTCCAGTCAGTATGGCACACAACTCACAGCACAATGGGCCGAAGGCTTGCCGGCCATAACCAGTGTTACTTCTAATCAAACCAGCATAGCAGGACTCCTGGCTCCCATAGCCGGCCTTCCCAATTTGGGATCCTTGTTATCGGGACAAACTCCCAGTCTAGCATCGGTGCAAAGTGCCATGAATGTGCTGGGCAAGGCTTCGCAATTTGCTGCCAATGCGGCCAGCACCATAAGTGGTGCCTTGAGCAATATCAGTTTGAGTAGTCTAAACAATGTTAGTCTTAGCAGTTTGACTGCCAATTTGCCCAGTGTTTCATCCATAACAGGAAAACTAGAAGGAGCCACCAGCGCCCTATTGACACAGGCACAAAATCAACTACAAGGGCAGGCATCAGCTCTGTTAAACCAGGCCGAAGGACAACTAAGTGCATTGGTAGCTCAGGGTGACAGTCTTGTGGCCACGGTGCAAAAAGCCGCTGGTTTTACCAACACAGTGAACCGTGCGTCAGTTGATGTGGCCATGACAAAAATATTTGGAAGCAGTAAAATACCTACCCCCAGTTATGGAACTGCCAGCTCTGCATCAGTAGGAGCAGCCGCTGACATCAGCCAAGCTCAAAATATACTGCAAGGACAAACTGGTTCTATTGGATCTGCTGGCGGTGTTCCGGTTTTTAGTCAATCACAAGTCAATCAAATAATCACTTTAAACTAGAGTAAATACCACATGCCTACATTTATTGGATTCAACACCATTAACCAGAACAAAAAATTCACAGCCGTGGATTTTGATTTGATCAAGATTGATCTACTCAATGCTTTCAACATACGTCAGGGCGAATTGCCAGGACGCCCTGGTTACGGCACTGTGATCTGGAACTATCTATTTGAAAATCAAACCACCGAAACACAAACAGCCATATATGCCGAAATACAGCGTGTGTGCGGTGGCGATCCTAGAGTATTTGTCAGCGGAGTTCAGATATTTCCTCAACAGAACGGCATCTTGATACAGTTAGGCATAGCTGTGGTTCCCAGCACACAAGCACAACAGTTGAGTATATTTTTTAATCAACAACAACGTGTAGCTTCCTACGTTTAAATACCCAGTTTATTGTATTGGTAAATACTTGAACAGGGAACATTTATGGCCACAACGTCAAGACAAACAGCTATTTTTGGTGTAGAAGATTGGAAACAAATCTATCAGTCTTATCAAGAAGCTGACTTTCAAAGTTATGATTTTGAAACCCTACGCAAGAGTTTTGTAGACTATTTGCGCCTATACTACCCTGAAACTTTCAATGACTATATTGAAAGTAGTGAATTTATTGCCTTGTTGGACGTCATGGCCTTTATGGGTCAAAGTCTAGCATTCCGCACTGATTTAAACACACGCGAAAACTACATTGACACAGCTGAACGCAGAGATTCAGTTGTTCGTTTGGCCAACCTGGTCAGTTATACTCCCTTGCGCAACACCGAGGCAAGTGGTTATCTCAAGGTATTCAGTGTCAGCACCACAGAAAACATCACCGACTACAATGGCGTTAATCTGGCCAATCTCACTGTGAATTGGGCTGACCCTACCAATTTGGATTGGCAAGAACAGTTTACCACCATTATCAATGCTAGTCTGGTCAACACACAGAAATTTGGTAACCCCGGTAACGATCAGGTGATCCTGGGTGTAGACACACAAGAGTATACTATCAATTTGGTTCCAGGCTACTTGCCGGTGATCCCTTACACTGCTACCATTGACACTGTGAACATGCCGTTTGAAGTGGTCAACAGCACCAGCGTGGGACAAAATTACGTGTATGAACCACCACCCTTGCCCAACGGTCAATTCAATATCTTATTCCGCAACGATCAACAGGGTTATCTCAGTGCCAACACCGGATTCTTCTTCTTGTTCAAACAAGGTGTCCTGCAGAATCAAACTTTTAATTTGGCCGAGCGCATTACCAATCGTGCAGTGGGCATCAATATTGAAGGCATCAACAACACTGACGTTTGGCTTTATCAGTTGGATAATCTGGGCAACATTTCCAACTACTGGCAATCAGTAGAAAGTGTTTATGCAGCCGCGGTTGAACAATTGGCCACCAACACCAGAAATATCTACAGCATTACCAGTAGAACCAATGACCAGATTACCTTGAACTTTGGTGACGGCATATTCAGCACTATTCCAGTGGGAACTTTTAGAACCTATGTGCGTGCTTCAAATGGCCTGACCTACATTATCAATCCTGTAGAGATGCAGAGTGTAAACGTGCCCATCAGCTATGTAAGTCGCACTGGGCAGATTGAAACCCTGACATTTACCTGTGGCATCACACAGCCAGTGACCAATGCTCAGGCCAGAGAGACCATTGCTGACATCAAGCAACGTGCTCCGGTTCAATACTACACACAGAATCGCATGGTCAATGGCGAAGACTACAGCCAATTTCCATTTACACAGTATAACAGTATTCTCAAAAGCACAGCTATCAATCGTGCGTCAATTGGCACCAGTCGTTATCTTGATCTAGTGGATGGCACCGGCAAGTATTCCAGCACTGATATTTTTGCCAGCGACGGAGCCCTGTGGGAATCAAACGATTTGTATTCATTCCAGTTCAGCTGGCTGACCACCAACGACATTTCCAATGCTGTGGTAAATCAAATCACGCCTCTGGCGCTGAGAGCCGGATTACAACAATTTTACTATGCCAACTTTACAAGACCCAGTCTGTCAGTATTGAATTATACCTGGCATCAAAGCACTGTGATCACTAACGAATGCACAGGTTATTTCCAAAATAGCCTGGACAATCCAGTGGCCATTGGCACCTATGCCAGCAACAACGGCAAATACATAGTTGAAGGCAGCCTGGTGCAGTTTGCGGCACCCACAGGTTACTATTTCAACAAGGACAATCAGTTGATAGTGGGTGTGCCAACACAGGCCAACGACAAACTAACCATCTGGGCCAGCCCTACAGCGGTTTATCAATCAGGCACAGCACAAGGCTACGGCAACTTGCCATCGGGCGTGGGTCCTGTGGTGCTGAATACCTTTGTGCCTACCGGTGCTATTCCAGTTCAGGTGATTCCGTTGTTTGTGACAGATATTCCTGTGAGCATACAACAAAGTGTGGTAGGACAAATTGCCTTGAATCAAAATTTTGGTCTAGGCTACGACAATCTCACCGGCACCTGGTATGTGATCACATCCAATAATCTTGCGGTAAATTCTGCATTCAGTTTGACCAATGCACAAAGCACCACTGGCACCAACAGCGACGCTTCTTGGTTGATTCAAGCCACCTACAATGGCAGTCAATACACTGTGGTTTCCAGAAGTTTAGATTACTTTTTTGGCAGTGTGATGCAGACCAGATTTTTCTTTTATACCAGTGATCCAATCTACGACAGCAGAACTGGCACAGTGGTTCGCGACTATGTAAACATATTGAAAATCAACAGCCAGCCAGATTCTTCAGTGGCCTTGGGAACCGACACTCCGTTGACCATTATTGATCAACCGGTCCTAAGTGACGGACTAGTTGATGACTTCCAAGTTGTGGTAAGTTTTGCCACAGCACCCGGTGGAACAACTCCGGTCAATCCTGATTTCTTCAACGACATTGTGGCACCTGCAGTTGACCCCACACAAAAATATGTGTTCTTCCAGGCCACAGTAGATTTTGATAATCTACAACGTTACCTGTTGATTGATGCTGGAGTGGTCAACAGCGATTATCCAACCATGGCAACCATACAGGCTGTGCAGACACAGTATGTGACTGGCCAGGTATTTTATGCCTATTCAGAACCAAACTTTTATGTGCTGGGCATAGACAGCCTAGGCAATCCAACCTTGACCATCAGCTACAATTATCAAGCACAGATTGGACGTCAAGACTTATATTTCCAGTATCGTCACAACAGTCCCCTGACCAGTCGTATTGATCCTGGATCAACCAACATCATTGATGTATACCTGGTGACCAATGCCTACTATACTGCCTACACCAATTGGATTCAAGACACCACTGGCACTGTGGTAAAGCCAGAACCGCCTACCATTGATGAATTGAATACTGACTATCAGGGCCTACAAAACTACAAGATGCTGTCAGACAACATGATTCTAAACAGCGTAGACTTCCAGCCTTTGTTTGGACAAAAAGCCGCACCGGCCCTGCGTGGTGTCATCAAAGTTATTCCTGCAGCCAACTATACTGGTAGTCAAAGCACCATTAAGAATTTGGTAGTGGCCAATCTTAATGCCTATTTTGACATTGCCAATTGGAATTTTGGCGATACCTTTTATTTCAGCGAACTCAGCGCCTACATACATCAAAACATTGGCAATGTGGTCAGTTCCATAGTGCTGGTGCCCCTGGATCAACAAAAGAGCTTTGGTGATCTTTACGAAGTTAGATCTGCTCCCAATCAAATTTTTGTCAACGGTGCCACAGTCAACGACATAGAAGTGATTACGGCCTTGACCAGCACCAACTTGCAAACTGCTCCAGGTAGCGGAGTAATTTAATGGCCACTAATATTCGTTCGGTAGATTTTTTACCAGAAATATTCCAGACTCCGGTCAATGAACAATTTCTATCGGCTACGCTGGACCAACTGATCCAGAATCCACAGTTCAAACAAACACAAGGTTTCATTGGTCAACGTGTTGGTCCCGGAGTCAACGCCAATGATTATTATGTGGTTGAACCAACACTAACTCGCACCAATTATCAATTAGAACCAGGTGTGGTGCAAATTGATCCCACAGACAGTCACAAGGTAGTTGATGCAATCACTTATCCTGGTATCAACGATGCCTTGAAGTTGCAAGGTGCTTATGTTGACAATGCCAACCGACTCTATACCAGCGATTATTATACCTGGGACCCATTTGTTGATTTTGACAAGTTTGTAAACTATGCTCAGTATTACTGGTTACCGGGCGGCCCACTGGCAGTGGACGTGTATTCAGGCGGAGTTCCCCTTACTGACAGTTTTACAGTAACTCGTGCCAATGGCGCCTATACATTCTCCGGAGTCACCGGAACAGATCCTGCCTTGACCCTGGTGCGTGGCGGAAGCTACACTTTCAATGTTGCGCAAAATCAGGCCGAAACAGCAGATTTCCGTGTGACCAACAATGATACCAGCAGTTGGAACATAAACTATGAACCAAATCCTACCCTGACCTTGGTTCGCGGCAACACTTACAATTTCAATCTATCTCAGACTTTCCCCTGGGCATTTTATTTCAAAACTCAGCCCAGTCTAGGCACAACAAATATCTATTCTGATGGTGTATTCAACAACGGCGGCGGTTCTGGCCTAATCACCTTTACAGTGCCACAAGATGCACCAGACACTTTATACTATTGTAACGACATACAATTCAATCTGCGTGGGCAAATCAATATTGTTGATGCCACACCCGGAACCGGCCCAGGATTCTGGATACAAACCAATCCTGGTGTTAATGGTCGCATTCCGTCGACTCCTAACATCAGCAGTAGAGATGTGCTAGGTGTGACCAACAACGGTGCCGACCTAGGAACCATCACATTTGATGTGCCCTTGGCCACTGCGCAAGATTTCTACTTTAACATGACCAATATTGGTCAGGTAGATCTGGTTACCAATTTGCAATTTGATCAAATAAACAATCAACTGGTAAGCAACTTCTTAGCAGCCAATCCTACTGGTATTGATGGTATTACCAACTTGGAAAACCGCACCTTGGTTTTCATCACACAAGATCCGGACCCTGTCACAGGTGGCTGGCAACAAAATAGTTTTTTTGACCCTTTGCTGAATGCCGGCAATGTGGTGAGTGGCTCAGGATCTTACGACTCAATCACTTATTCGCAGGGAACTGTCATCACAGATCCGGCCACGCAGTATGGCATATGGCGCATACAATACTTGCCGGCTCCCAATGGGGATCTGTATATGTCCTTGCAATTTGTTCAAGATGTGCCCCTGGACAACAAATTTAGTGTTGGGTTTGGAGATCAATATTCCAACACCAGTTGGTATAAAAATGAACTGGGTTTCTTTAGCGAAATTCCCCTGCTGACCGCTGATAAAAATTTGCTATACTATCAGGATGGCACAGATCCACAGATATTTGGTGCCATACGCATTATAGATCAAACAGCAACAACTACCATAGATATCAGCACCATCATTGGGGCACCTACCTATACCAGTCCCAACGGAGTGGTATTCAGCAACGGAATGAAAGTGGTATTCCGCGGCACTGTGATTCCGGCTAGTTATGAAAACAATGAATACTATGTAGAAGGAGTAGGCACAGCCATACAACTGTTGCCGGTTTCTGAATTTGTCACACCAGAGACTTATACTGTAGGGGCTACCATTCCCTATGATACCACAACTTATGATTCTGGAAACTTTGACGGCAATTTAAATCAGCCGGTTGTTCCTGACTACCTCACAATCAATCGAGCCAGTCCAGATCTTAATGCCTGGACTCGTAGCAACAGATGGTTCCACATTGACGTAATTACCGCATCGGCCAACTACAACAATACTGCACCGGTCTTAAACAACAACTTCCGTGCCAAGCGACCTATCTTAGAATATCGTGCTGGCACACGTTTGTTTGATTTTGGAACACAAGGACTGGCACCGGTTGATATCATTGACTTTACACAAACTGATGCCCTGAGCACAGTCAGTGGATCAACTGGCTTCAGCACCGACGGTTATATTTTGATCAATGGTTCCACTATTATTTTTGCCGCAGATGCTGATCCCGATGTGCGTCGCACAGTTTACTCAGTGACCTTTGTCACACCTGACACTGTGCCACCTTTGATTCCAGAACCCATAATTGTCCTAACGCCAATTGCCACAGCTTTGGTTGATCAAACAGTGGTCAGTCTGGATGGTCTTACCCAGCAAGGTGTTTCCTACTACTACAACGGTGTAAATTGGATACAGGCCCAGCAAAAGATCAGTGTAAATCAACCGCCCTTGTTTGATGTATATGACAGCAATGGCATCAGTTTTGGCGACCAGGTTGTATACCCCAGTTCAAACTTCAAAGGAAGTCCTTTGTTCAGTTATGCCATCGGGGATGGTGCACCCGATCTTGTGTTGGGTTTTCCGCTGACCTATTTGAGTTTGACCAATATTGGCGACATTGTTTTTGACAACAATCTTTATGTAGATTCTTTTGACTATACTATCAACAGCACAGGTCAAACTGTGGCACTCAGCACCGGCTTTGTGCGCCAGTATAGCGACCGTATTACATTTAATCGTGAAATTGGTTGGCAAACAGGAGTTACTCCCAGCTTGGTGCGTCAGCAGTTCCGTTTTACCTATGACGGCACGCCGTTGCTGTTGGATGTGGCTGTCAACACAAACAAAACTGTTCCAGCTGTGCAGATATATGCCAACGGACAGTTTCAAGAAGCCTACAACTATCAATACACTGTGGGTACCAATACTACCACAATCAATCTTTTGACTCAATACACGCCTGGAGATCAAATTGAAGTTACAGTATTGAGCGACCAGGTCAGCAGTCAAGGGTTCTACGAAGTGCCCATGAACCTCAGCAACAATCCGCTGAACGGCAACTCAAAATCATTTACCTTGGGAACCATACGCAATCATTACATCAGTATTGCTGAAAACTTGATTGACCTGTCGGGTCCTGCAGTTGGTCCCAACAACACCAGAGACCTGGGCAACATTGTGCCCTATGGTCTACAGATACTACAACAAAGTTCGCCAGCAACCTTGACCGGTTATTTCATGCGCGATGCCAACTATGATATTTTTGGCGCATTGACCTACAACAGTGCCGAATACATCAAGTTCAAGTCGCAACTGTTGAATGCTGTGACCACATTCAGCATTGCCGAATACAGCAACTGGACAACCGCACAGTTATTGGATGCCAGTATTGCGCAGATCACAGCGGGCCGTACCAACCTCAACAGTTTTTACTGGAGTGACATGTTGCCCACTGGCACCGTGTTTACATCCAACAGCTATACGGTCACAGCCACAACTACCAATAGATTCAACACTATACAAACCTACAGCTTCACTGAATCAAATTATTTGGGCTTGTGCGTTTACATCAACAATGTGTTGCTGACTCGCGAGTATGATTATGTGGTTTCAACCGAAGGTCCAACCTTAACCATTACTGTTCCACTCAACATAGGTGATGTGGTCACCATCAACGAGTATGCCGACACATCTGGCAACTTTGTGCCCAACACACCAACCAAATTGGGACTGTATCCAAAATATGAACCCAAGATTTTCTTGGATCAGGATTATGTAAATCCTACACCGGTCATACAAGGACACGATGGATCAATCACAGTGGCCTTTGGCGACGTTCGTGATCAGGTTCTATTGGAATTTGAAAAGAGAATTTTTAGCAATCTCAAAAATGACAACAATCCAGTTCCTTTGGTAGCCGAAGATGTTATACCTGGCTACTTTAGAACCACAGACTATACTCAAGAAGAAATCAATCAGATTCTAGGCGAAAGTTTCTTGGCCTGGGTAGGTGCCAACAAGCTGGACTACACAGCCCAAACCTACATAGCCAACAACGAGTTTACCTACAACTACAGTCAAGCAGCCAACAGATTAGACAATGTGCCCTTGCTAGGTGCCTGGCGTGGCATCTATCGTTGGTTCTACGACACCCTGACTCCTAACCTCACACCTTGGGAAATGTTAGGCTTCAGTGAACAACCCACCTGGTGGACTGACCGTTATGGTCCGTCACCATACACTGCCGACAACTTGGTGCTATGGGGCGACCTAGAACAAGGCCTAGTGGCCGATCCAGTGGCTCCTTATGTAATACCCAAATATCGTCGTCCTGGTCTGACCAAAGTAATTCCTGTTGATGGACAAGGACAATTATTGTCACCATTCTACAGTGTGATGGGTGGTTATAATCCGCAGGCATTTGTCAAAAGTTGGACAGTGGGGGATGGTGGTCCGGTCGAAGCCAGTTGGTGGAGCAGTTCCAGCTATCCATTTGCCATCATGCGCCTGTTGATCTTGACCCGCCCAGCTGAATTTTTCAGTTTGTTTGCCGATCGTGATCTCTACAAATACAGCGCAGAGTTTGATCAGTATTTGTATAATGGACGCTACAGAATTCAACCGCAGGAAATACAGGTGTATGGCAATGGTGTCAGCAAGGCCAGTTACATTGACTGGATTGTTGATTACAATCAGCAGTTGGCCCTAAACAGCACCGATGCCTTGACCGCTGATCTGGCCAATCTTGATGTGCGCCTGTGTTATCGTGCAGCATCTTTTATAGCAGAACAAAATTTAGAGCTTTATTTGGAAAAAGGTGCACCGCAAAGTCAAAACGACAGCCTATTGATTCCGCCTGAAAGTTACAATTTAATACTGTATAAAAATCAACCGTTTGATCGTATCAACTACAGCGCGGTAATTATAGAAGTGGCCGAAAACGGTTACAGTGTGTATGGCTACAGCACTGTGGATCCTTACTTTACTACACTGGCCAGCAAGGTCACAGGACCCACACAAACCATCACAGGTGGAAATATTTCAGTAACAGTTCCTAGTCAATACAGCACTGTAAACAATCAAATTCCATACGGCTATACCTTTACCAATTTGGCTGGTGTAGTTGATTTCTTGCTGGGCTACGGACAGTATCTAGTGAGTCAGGGCCTGACCTTTACCACACGGGAAAACGGTTATACCTTGAACTGGATACAGATGGCCCAGGAATTTTTGTATTTTGCCAACCAAGGCTGGGCTCCCGGCACCATCATCAGTTTAAATCCAACAGCCAATGAAGTGCAGGCATATCGCCCAGGCGCTGTGATTGATTCAATTGTGACCTATACTCCAGAAAATCTTTTGCTGGATCAAAATCGCAAGGCATTCAATGCTAGAAATTTAATTGTGTATCGTTCCGGCGACACATTCCAACTGAATCCAGAACCAGGTGGCACACAAACCATTAGCTACTTACAGTTGCAATTTACTGATTATGAAGACATGGTGGTCTTGGACAATACCACAATTTTTAACGATTTAATTTACGATCCGATCACAGCTGAAAGACAAAATCGTCTTAAAATGATTGCGGCCACTTCCACTCAATGGGATGGAACCTTGAATGCACAAGGATTCATCTTGAATCAAAACAATGTAGTGGCCTGGAAATCCAACACCAAATATACCAAAGGCGACATTGTCATTTACAAAAATAGCTATTGGCAGGCAGCAAATCTTGTGCAACCCAAGGCACAATTTGACTACGCCGACTGGTACAAGAGCAATTACGATCGTATTCAACAGGGCCTCTTGCAGAACTTGGCCAACAAGGCTGATCAGTTGGCCAACAGTTACAATACACAAACTGCCAATCTCAACGGCGACAACGATCTCTTGGCCTTTGGACTGATTGGATTCAGACCAAGACAGTATATGGTTGACCTGAATCTCAGCGATCCAAGTCAGGTTCAACTGTATCAGCAGTTCATCAAGACCATGGGCAGTCGCAATGCCACAGATCTGTTTACAAAGGTCAATTTCAACAATGTAACAGGTCAATACAACATTTATGAAACCTGGGGCATTCAGGTTGGCGAATACGGCGCTCAGGCCAATCGCAGTTGGTTTGAAGTGGCATTGAATGAAGCAGTGCTGAATGGCAACCCCAGCACATTCCAAATTGTGCTTCCAGGCGAAACCAGTGAAGCCAATCAGGCCATTCTGTTGAGTGATCTCTGGGCTGAAAGTTATGCCATACCCAATACCAACATTCTACCTACCACCTATGAAACCAATTTAGAAACGGCTCTACCCTCAGCTGGCTATGTCAACTTCAGTGACGTTGATGTTACAGTGTTTAATTTGAACGATCCCAGCAGTATTTCTGCCAGCCTATCAACCATAGGAAATGGCACCAAAATTTGGGTAGCCCAGGACAACAGCTACAACTGGAACATATATCAGTGTGCCCAGGTTCCTGGACGCATCACTCAGTTGACAGACAATCTCAACGGCACCAGCATAGCACAATTCAGCACCACGGTCACTCTTTCAATTGGTGACCTGATCATCATACGTTATTTTAGTTCAGCTGTGGACGGTGTATATCGCGTGTTGAGTCGCCCTTCCAACAGCTCGATTGTGATACAGTATGCATTTGTCAACTCCAATCAGACCACCGTAACTGGAACTGGTATTGCATTTTATCTGCAGACCATGCGTGTTAATCAGGCCAGTGATGTTATAAACTTGCCCTATGCCAATCAATTGATTCCAGGTGGTCAAGCCTGGGTTGACAACAATGGATCCGGCCACTGGGAAGTTTTGCAAAAAACCAATCCATTCACACCGATAGAAAGCATAACGCCCGGTTCAACAACGGCCACTTCGTTGTTTGGTGCCAGTGTATCGCAGAGTGCCAATAACTATGCCATGATAGTGGGCGCACCCGGTGCATCTTCGGGCGCTGGAATGGTCTATACCTATCTGTTGGGCCTAGGAAATCAATACAAAGAAAACACCGAACTGTCGTTGACCGCCACCGGCACCGCCGGATACGGCAACAGTGTAGATTTTGGCAACAGAACCTGGGCTGTTGCCGGCGCCAGCGCCAGTAATTCCGGTGCTGGTTATGCCACTGTGTTGTATCTGGCTCCTGGCACAGGCGACTACTTACAAACACAGTTATTGGTAGCACCAGATCAAGATTTCAGTGCCATTGGCTTTGGATCAGCGGTTAAAATCAGTGCCGACGAGCGTTGGATTTACATCAGCGCACCAAACGGCAACAAAATTTATGCCTATGGCATTGTTGATGTTCCAGAACAACATGTAAACTATACCGGCGACGGCAAAACTTTCTTGTTTAACTACAGCAACAGCATCATGATCAATTCCAGTTATCCTGGACAGTTGTTGGTCACTGTAAACAATACTCTACAAACCTATGGTGTGGATTATACCTTGACAGGAACAGCAGTGCAGTTTATATCTGCTCCGGTCAATGGCAATCAGATTGTGATACGTCGCCGCACATCGGTTGAATTGGATTCCAACACGTATCAAGGAGTAACACAGTCCAGCACCACCGGTTCTGGCACCGGTGCCACCTTTACAGTCAACAACACCCGCGGCACCTACTTGGTCAGCATAACTGCTCCTGGAATCAACTACAACGTAGGTGATCAGTTGACCATCAGTTATACCAAGGTTGCACCCACTGGAAGTTCGGCCAACAATCTTACAATCACAGTAACACAAGTGGTCAGCGGCGGAATTACCGCTTTTACTTTCACCGGCACTGGTGTTACCAATGCCACAACATTCTCTTTGGCTCAGTATCTATATACAGCAACCAATTACTATGCGTTCACAGTCATAGTCAACAATGTTCTACAGCGTCCCTACATTGACTATACATTTAGCAGTGGCACACTGACATTCTTGACTGTGCCACCAGCCGGTGCTGTGATCAATGTGCAGTCGGGCCTGGCCGAAGCCTATTGGCAGTATGTGGCAACTATCACAGCCTCAGGCATAGCCAGTGGCGCTAACCTTGGAACCAGTTTGGCAACCGACCAACTAGGCGAGCAGTTATTGGCCGGTGCACCATACGATACAGCACTTGATGCCAACGGCAATTCTATTGCCAATGCAGGTAGCGTGTATGCATTTGATCGTAGCCGTTACAGATACATCATCAACAACACCAGTCAGTTGACCTACAGCATTCCAGGATCATACACTGATCCTGTAGGAGTCATGTTGAATGGTCAGTATTTGACCAATACCAACCAATACATCAATGGTCAGTTTACTGTAACCGGCGGCAATGTTGTGCTGTCCAGTTCAGTGGCATTGATGCCAGGCGATACCTTGGAAATTGAAACCAACCAGTTCCAATTTGTAGAAAAGTTTGCAAGCAATGTGGTGATTGATCAATCCAAGTTTGGACAAAGCCTGGATATCTGCCCCAACAACTGTAGTATCTATGCCGGTGCACCGTTAGACAGCAATGCCACAGGAGTAATTCAATCCGGCCTAGTCCAACGTCAGGTAAACCAATCTAGAATCTACGGTATAACAACCAGCACAGTGGCCAACCCCAGCTTGACCGCAGGCGACACCATACGTATCAATCTACAACAGGTAGCTGTTCCAGCTTCGCCCAACAACACCGTGGCCGGCCTGGTATCCGCAATCAATGCATCAGGCATACCCAATGTGGTGGCTGCAACAGTACCAGATGTGGTATTGGCCGGTGATGGCACAACCAAGATCTTTGACATAGGCAATATCTATTCATCCGCGTCGGCCTATACTCCTATAGTGTATGTTGACAGTGTATTGCAGACTTTAAATTCTGCTTACACCTACAACAACACCGCACAACAGATTTCATTTGTGACTGCCCCGGTGCGCGGTTCAGTAATTCGGGTAGTTGCAGGCCGCATGACCATAAGTGTAATCAATACCTTGGCCGCAGAAGAATACAACAAACTCACAGTTCAACCCGGAGCCACTGGATCTGCTTTTGCTAATCTTGGATTTGTGACATATCTGTATACTCAAACCATTGTGAGTCCTAACCCTACCGATTATGCACAGTTTGGTAGTTCTGTAAATGTCAATACCAGTGCTATAAATCTTGTGGTCGGATCGCCCAACGGTGATGTATATGAGCCAACCACATTTGACGCAGGTCAGACCTATTTTGATGAACACAGCACCACGTTCTTTGGATACATTCACAATTCTGGTGTGGTCTACACATATGATTACCTGCCCAGTTCCAATATCAGTGCCGCCAATCCTGGAAACTTTGTGTTTGGACAACAGGTGTATGTAGATACTCTAGCACCAACTGATCAATTTGGTGCCGCGGTCAACTACCGCAGTGGCACTCTAGTGGTAGGCGCACCCGGTGGAGCATCAGTCACCGGCAGCATATCAGTTGTCAGCAATCCTAGCGACTCAGCAGTGTGGCAAGTTCAGTATACTCAGTTGCCTTTTGTAGATGTAAATTTGATCAGTTCCGTTTATTCATATGACAAAACACTAAACAGCACTCAGACCTATTTTGATTATATTGATCCATTGCAGGGCAAAATCCTAGGCGTGGCTCGTAGAAACATTGACTACATTGGTGCTGTTGATCCGGCTGGTTACAACACCGGCACAGTGCATAACATAGGCACCAGTTGGGGAGCAGAGCACCTGGGTGAAATCTGGTGGGATACCAACACTGTAAGATTTATTGATGCTAATCAGGACAGCCTGACCTATGCTAGCCGTAGATGGGGACAGGTATTTCCCGGCAGCACAATTGACATCTATCAGTGGACCGCCAGCACCGTAGCACCAGCAGCCTATACTGGAACCGGCACACCACTCAGCACAGTCAGTTATACTGTGCGGTCTGACATAAATGATCAAGGAATAGTGACCACAACTTACTACTTCTGGGTCAAAGGCATTACCACCACAGCCACTCAGTATGGAAAAACTTTGAGTCCTACGGCCATAGCCAGTTATATTCTGGATCCTGCCAGCAGTGGTTTACCTTACATAGCGGCCTTGACAGCCAATGCCGTGGCCATTTACAATGCGGTCAGCCTCCTGTCGGCCAACAACACAATCTTGCATGTGGAATACGACAGAGAAGCGCCCGGATCCAACGGCGACATACACACGGAATTCATGTTTATTGCCGATGGCAAGGCCACAGATTTCTTAAACAACAACTTGTATCGCAAACTGGTTGACAGTTTCTGCGGAACAACCGCCACAGGTGCTGCAGTGCCAGATCCAACTCTAAGTCTAGGCATGCAGTATGGTATACAATATCGTCCACGTCAAAGCATGTTTGTGGACCGATTCAAGGCCTTGGAAAATTATTTGACCTATGCCAATACTGTGCTGGCTCAATATCCCATCAGCGAAACTCGTAGTTTTATCCTGTTGAACAGCAGTGAACCTACTCCAGCTGCCAATTCAGGTGCTTGGGATTTTGAAGTGGCCTCACTTGAAATTTTATACTACCAAAATCTTTCAATAGTGCCCTTGGGTTACAAATACCTAGTATTGTCTGATTCTAGTCAGGCCGGTCGGTGGACCATCTACGAGGTTGCACAAGGCACCCTGGCCGGTGAATTGGTTTTGAATCTGGTTCAGGTCCAAAGTTACGATACTCCATTATATTGGAACTATATCAACTGGTATTTGCCCGGCTACAACAGCAGTGTGCAACCGGTGGCCACAGTGTCCAATGTGGCTGGATTGCAAACACTGTCTATCAATACTGCTCCGGTTGGTAGCAGTGTAAAAGTCACGGCCAATGGACGTGGTTTCTGGGAAATTTATCTGCGCATTAGTAATCTAGGAACCACGGCTGATTGGCAACGTGTGGGCCTACAGGATGGCACCATAGCATTTAGCGAGGTGCTTTGGAACTACCCATCTGGTGGATTTGGATTTGATTCACAGGTGTTTGATGCACTTTATTTTGATCAAGAACCAGTGGTTGAAACACGTCAGATCATCAATGCAATCAATCAACAACTGTTTATTGATGACCTGTTGATTTATCGCAACCAAGGTCTCATGCTGATGTTCCAATACATCTACAGCGAGTTTACCAATCCTAGCTGGTTGGTCAAGACCAGTTACATTGATGTGGCTCACACAGTGCGTGGACTTTATCCGTATGAACTGTATCAGCCAGATAATCAAACATTTGTGGAAAATTATCTTACCGAAGTCAAGCCTTATCATGTGCAAACCTTGAATTTTGACTTGATCTATGATGGTCTTGATACCTTTGCCGGCGGCTTGACCGATTATGATGTTCCAGCCTATTACGATACAGCTTTGGAAGCACCTCAGTTTGTCAGTCCAATCTTGACACCTTATACTGATTCTGGCAGTGTGGCACAGTCATTTGTCAGTGACGCTGCCAGCAATGCACAGATTTGGTTAGAATGGCCCTGGAGCAACTGGTTCAACAATTACCTGTTGAGTGTTGAAAGTGTGTCAGTAATGAATGGCGGCAGTGGCTATACCATAACCCCCACAGTTGTAGTAACCGGAAACTGTGTTGTTGCAGCTGAACTGACTGCTGTAATAAACAGTGCTGGACAAGTGATTGGCGTCAACGTGATCAATCCTGGTGAAGGCTACAGCACCACTCCCACAATTACCTTTACTGATACTGATGGTTCTGGAGCGGTGGCCACTGCACGCATGGGCAATACTCTGGTGCGGTCAATCAAGACCACTGTCAAGTATGATCGTTATCAATATGCCAGTGCTATTGTAGAGTGGGAACCCAATGTGTTCTACACCGCAGGTGAGCAGGTTCGCTACAGCAATCAGGTCTGGGCCTCCAACATTGCTCAAACCACCGACACATTTGTGGTAGCTGACTGGACTCATGTTCCTGCTGGCAGTTCCTACACAGTCAACAATGTAGAATATCCTGCCTTGACTGGTGTGGATCGCACCATGGGTTACTATGTGCCAGGTCCCAACATGCCTGGACTCAGCTTGCCTTTGTTGATCGACGGTGTAGAGTATCCAGGTGTGCAGGTCACAGCACCGACATTTAGTCAAAACACTGGATTTGATGTAGGCAACTACGACATCAATCCGTTTGATAATATTTCTTACGATGCCGAAGGACGCCCCACATATGATCCTAGTATCTTGGATGCTGCCTATTCCAGCAGTTACTTGGACCCATACCTGGGCATGCGACCCACAGACATTAATGTGGCCGGCGGTGGCTACATTGATACATTTAGTAGCTATGCCCCTGAAGAGCTAGTGCCAGCCAGCGAATTTGATACCATGGATTTCCGTGTCTACACAAGACCTGGGGCCGACTGGTTGCAACGCGGACATGGATTCCCCAGCGGCACAATCAGTTATACATTGGATACCAACAGTCCTGTGCTGAGTTTTGCCGGCGTGTTGCCTTATCCGGCTTTGGTCCTGTTGTCCAATCAAACACAGCAGACAGACCTACACCTGGGTTCAGACTACACTGTAGATTATGTGGCACAAACTGTCACGGTTATTCCAGGCGGCAACACCCAAGATGGCAATGTAATCACAATTTCAGTGTATGAAATTGGTGGTGGAAATCAACTGTATAAAAACATCTACAATGGTGCAGACGTGGGCAACAGCATTTCTGTTCCGGTAGCCTACTATCAAATTGACGGCACCACACCACAGATACAAGAATTTGTGATTTTTGTAAATGGCCAGTATCTAAGCAATAGCAATTACAGCTATGAAGCCACAGGTGCCAGTTATACCACAGTGACCTTTGACACCAGCTACACCAGCACCGACAGCATAACCTTGTATGTGCTGGCTCCTACACAAATTACTTCAACCAGCACACCCATCAACTACAGCTGGAGTGCACCACAACAACAGTTGATCACAGCCACCGGAGCTTTGACCTATACACTGAACAACAGTCTTCAGTATGTGAACCCTGACAGTTTGATAGTCACGGTCAATGGTGTGCGTGCCAGAACTGCAGCCGGAGCACGCTATACTGCAACTAGCAGTGCTACCTATGCGTTGCCTGGACGATTAGGGTTTAATCAAAGCATCATTGTAGAAAATCAAGTGCATGTGTATGTGAACGATGTGGCTCAGATCCTAAACGTAGATTTTATTGTGAATCCCTACGTTGATAGCAACACACCCATGACCATACAGTTCCAGAATCAGCCGGCGGTGGGTGCTGAAATTTTGATCTATGTGTTGACCAATACACAGTGTTATGTCAATGGTAACCAACTGGTGTTTAATCCCAGTGGCGGACTGCTTCCAACTGCTGGATCTATCATAGCTGCCACAACCTGGAACGACACACGTCAACAAAAAATATTATGTCAGTGTTTTGTAGGACCAATCACCGTGGGTGCTGTTGATGTAGAAGCTTACGATACCACCAACTTTGACGTGGGCACCATCACCAATCAACCCGGTAGTTACGACTACAGTGGCGGTGTATCAGTTACCATAAACGATCTTGACCTAGGAACTGTGATTACAGATCCAAGTCGCCTGTGGGTATCTGTAAACGGTCGCAGACTGTTCAACAATGTAGGATTCACAGTAAGCGGATCACAGGTCGTCCTGACATCGGGAGTGTTAAACCCCAGCGATGTAGTTATGATTTCCCAGTTTACAAATTTTGTAGTGCCAGAACCCATGGCTTTCCGTATATTCCAAGACATGCGAGGTGTTCAGTCAACCTACCGTATCACACCTGATACCACAACCACTACCACACAAACAGTGTTTGCTACTGACGATGTAATACATGTGGCCAATGCCAATGCTCTAGTTGAACCCAATCTGACCGACAACATCTGGGGAGCAGTTACCATTGATGCTGAACGTATCATGTATCGTTATAGAGATACCACGGCCAACACCATAAGTGGACTTTTAAGAGGCACAGCCGGAACAGCCATAGCTGAACATGCCGACGGAGCAACAGTATACAACATAGGACTTGGCAATCTATTGGATGGAGATTATCAAGACTATGTGGTAAGTGATTCGGCACTGGCAGATGGCACAACCACCACGTTTACTGCGTCCGATGTAAACTTGACCACAGAAAGCAGCACGCTACAGTATGACGCCTTGCAAGTATTTGTTGGCGGAACAGCACAGGCCGAACATTTTATTGGCGACGGTAGCACCAATCAATTCGCATTGACTGGCGCGGTAATTTTGACCACTCCAGTTGTGACCATCAACGGTGTTATGCAAGCATCCGGCTATACCATAAACTACACACCAACCGCAGTGACCTTGGTGTTTAATGTGGCCCCGGCCAGCGAAGCAGTGATTGTGGTTTCTACCTACACACTGAATAGTGTTGCACCGGTCAACATTACTTTTGTTACAGCACCACCTGCAGGTGCAGAAGTGCTGATGTTGGTGCAACGTGGTAGAAGCTGGTATCAACCTGGTGCAGGAACAGCCAGCGACGGTAACCCCTTGCAAATTACCCAAACTGCGGCCGCAAGGTTTTTGAGGGGACAATAATCATGGTAAATAACGTATGACCCAGAATAAACAAACAACACAGACACAAGCTCCCGCAAAACGGCCAAACGAAACAGGGTCGGTGCGTGTAGAGGGTTTTGTAAAAATTCACGACCCAAAAACCAAAGAAGTATTTGTGGAGAAACGAGCATGATAACTCCAGGTCTATGCAAAATTGAAGGATTTGTAAAAATCACAGATCCTGCAACCGGCGAAGTTTTGGTTGATAAAAAGAATGCTATCCACTATGAAAACATCAGTGTGTGCATGGCCGAAACACTCAGCAACAGAACCAGCGCCCAGGGCGGTGGCTGGATCTACGGCATGGCCTTTGGCAACGGTGGAAGTGCTGTTGACCCTACTGGCGTAATCACCTATTTGCCCCCAAACACCACTGGTCAAAATGCCAGCTTGTATAATCAAACCTATTTCAAAGTGGTAGACGACAACTCGGCGTCTGACACAGATCCAGCCAATAACTACATGACTGTGAATCACACATCAGGCACAGTATATACTGACATTGTGACCACCTGTTTGTTGGACTATGGCGAACCTGCAGGACAACAGGCCTTTGATAATTCAACCAATTTCAATGGTGAATATGTGTTTGATGAGCTGGGTTTGCAGTGCTGGAACGGATCAGCTACCAATTTGTTGTTGATTACTCATGTGATTTTTCATCCTGTGCAAAAGAGTTTGAATCGCCAGATACAGATTGATTATACTTTGCGCATCCAAACCTTAACTAATTTAAAGGCCGCATAAATATGAGTATATTAACATACGGTAAATACAATAACGGAGTAGAATAAATGTCATACACAATTAACCTAACAGATGGTGCGTTATTTGCTACCATAGCCGACGGTACTATCAATACCCAAAGTTCAATGACCTTGGTGGGCAAAAACTATGCTGGTTACGGTCAGTTTTTGGACACCAACTTTATACATCTGTTGGAAAATGCATCAAATACTACACCGCCTGGAGCACCGTTAACTGGTCAGCTCTGGTGGGACTCCGGCAACGGTCTACTTAAAGTCTACAACGGCACCACATTCAAAGTGGTTTCTGGTGCCACATCCAGTTCTACTGCTCCTAGTGCGTCTATCAGTGTAGCCGGCGATCTTTGGTATGACAGTGTCAATGCACAGTTAAATGTCTACACCGGCACCAGTTGGTTGTTGGTTGGACCACAGTCCACATCTGGACAAGGCACCACCGGTGCTATTGCTGCCACCATCACCGACAACGTCAGTGTAAATCACGTTGTAATTGAACTATGGGTCAACAACTACATTGTTGGCATGGTCAGCAAGGATGCTACATTTACTCCTGGCACAGCAGTCACAGGCGGCTGGGGCACACAGGCTATTTCTCCTGGTATCAATTTGGTAACTTCAGTAGGCGGTCAGAGTCCTTTGTTCCAAGGAACCGCAGTTGCTGCACAGACTCTTTTGGGTTTCAGTGCCAATTCGTTCATGCAAACGGCCAACAACACATCCACAAGCGGAACTTTATCGGTAATCAACAACACCGGTCTGTTTGTTGGAACCAACAGCGATTTCCATGCCACAGTGAGTGGCACACAGGTCAGCCTGTTGAATCAAACAACCAATGGCAACTTGGTCATTGGTGTCAACATTGGTGGAACACCAACACAGTCTATCATCATTAATGGTAGCACTGGCGTGGTCAGTATTCCTAATTTGGCTGTTTCAAATACAATTTCAAATGCCACAATCACCACACTTACTGCCAACAGCATCACTGCCAACAGTATAGTAACTACTGCTCTCTCAGCCAACGCTGTTACATTGGGCAACGTAATCAATGCCAATGGCAACGGTGTAGGCAACATTGGTAGTTCAGGTGGTTATTTCAACACAATTTTTGCCAAGGCTACCAGCGCTCAATATGCTGACGTGGCTGAACGTTTTGCTGCCGATACCGAGTATGCCGCAGGCACAGTGGTTGAACTGGGTGGATCGGCCGAAATTACCTGTTCCATGCAAGAATTAAGCGATAAAGTGTTTGGCGTGATAAGTACACAGGCGGCATACTTGATGAATTCAGGTGCAGGAACTGATGCTACACATCCTCCAGTTGCTATGACTGGACGTGTTCCGGTTCGTGTGGTTGGTGTTGTAAACAAAGGCGACAGATTGGTCAGTGCCGGTAACGGCTTAGCAAGATCTGCACAAAATGGTGAAGCAACCTGGTCCAACACAATTGGTCGTGCATTGGTTAACAAGCTGGACAGCGGCGAAGGCACAGTAGAAGCCATCGTTACAATTAAATAATTAGGAACAAGCAATGACATACGGACAAGGACAAACAATCCTAGCAAGCGATTTTAACGCATTCTATGGCCCTACCAGTGCCGGCGGAACCTCAGGCTCCAATCTATTAGATATCTGGGCTACCGGTAGCGGCGACAAAGGTTGGGGACAGTCAACTGTGGCCAATCCAGCCATTGGGTCAACCGTTTCGGCTACGCAGTGGGCTGCTCTAGTGGCCAACACAGCCACAGCTGGTCAACAAACCGGTGTTACAACCACTTCAAGAACACCAGCACCAACATCTGGTAATGTTATCTTGGCATTCACAAGTTTTACCACAGATTTGACCAACATTACCGCAGCACGTGGCAATGCAGTTGGCAGTGGCACACTGGTTAACACCGGTGGCACAAGTGCTCCTATTGCAAAAGCTACCAATGCTGCTGGTTGGAACATGACTTTTACACAGACCTTGACTTTTGCAAATGCCAACGCCCAACGTTATTTCTGGAATGCCGGCGGTATACTACAGCTTACCATGAGCAAAACTGGCACAAGCACAGACAAAGATCCTGACTGGAACACGTTTGTTGGCACAGTGGGGACAATATCATTTGTTGGTCGTGTCAACAGCAATTCTCAAAGTATTAATGGTGCAACCTATCCCGGAACCAGCAGAACCGGCGGCAGTGGCACACCAACTATCGCTAGCACAACAGGCTGGTATAATTTAACACCGGGTGCTGCTGCAACGCAGATATACACCATTACCGATGGTGTAAGCCCATACACCGGTGACACTATTACGGTCAAAGCCGCAATAAGTGCTGACGGTACAGTCACAACAATTACTACTGTTTGGCACGACAATGGATACTCTGGTGCTGGTAAAAACAATTCTGTCAGCGCCGGCGGTGCTGTAACATTGGCATTTATCCCACCTAGCACAACCTATTTGACCAATAGCTGGGGCACGCCCACATTAAGTTCATCAGTAGCCTAACAGCACTGTAGCTTTGCCAAAAGCCCCGCAAGGGGCTTTACCTTATCCGCTTTTTGTAGTATAATAAATCTATGAATACTGATGAATTGATCTCCCATGGTCGCACTCGTTTTGAACACGCAGCTGCCAAACGATTGCTCAAAGAAAAATATCAAGGCAAATTGACTTTTGCCTATCGCGGAGGCCTATGGCAAGCCGGTCCAGAATTAAATGCAACCATATTCACCTGCGGTCGTATGGGCGAAGTTGTGCTGTTGGACCTGTATGATACACCGGTCAAAATCGATACCAAGGAACTAATGGCACTTAGCCAAGAACGATTCAACGAGCAAATGACTGCCTGGTTAATAGAGTACGAACAACTTAATCAGAACCGATGAAAACCGGCGCACTAATATTTGCCTTCAACAACGAACAAATTGATTATGTAAGCATGGCTCGGTGGTCGGCAAAAAATATTGAACGGCATCTAGGCATTCCTACGCATGTTGTCACAGATCAAGAAGTTGAAACAGTAGGCACCAATGATCGATGGTTTGAAGATTTTGGCACCCAGGTAACCTGGCACAACGAAAGCAGAGTCAATGCCTACGAACTAAGTCCATGGGATCAAACTTTGGTTTTAGATGCCGATTATGTGGTAGCCAGCAATCAATTGCAAACAGTATTAGACAGCCAACAAGATTTTTTAGCACATCGTTGGGCCTACGATATCACCGGATTGAATGATTTTTCAGACCTCAATCATTTTGGACAACATCGCATGCCCATGTGGTGGGCCACCGTTATGATGTTCCGCCGTAGCGACCATGCTCGGTTAATATTTGAGTCAATGACCATGATTCGCGACAATTGGACACATTACAAAAGACTTTATAAAAATAGATCGCCTAACTATCGCAATGATCACGCACTGTCCATAGCCCTGGCAACAGTCAATGGTCATACACTTGATCACGCAGGCATTCCCTGGAACTTGGCCAGCCTGACTCCAGAACATCAACTGACACAGATCGACACCGACGAATATCGTGTGGATTTTTTAAACCAAGAAAAAAAGCCACGCTGGATACAGTTACGCAATCAAGATTTTCATGCCATGGGCAAACGTCATTTGGGAGCTATAGTTGCCAATAACACATGAACGTGGGTATCTAATACCGGCCATTGGAGAGGTATATGTGGCCTGTGCTGAGCAGTTGGCTGCCAGCATTAGATACTGGCATCCTGCGGCCAACATCACCATCCTGACAAGGGAAATGTTGCCCTACGGTGACCTGGGCGGATTTGCCAATGACTGGCAATGTTTTACAGCCAGTCCCTATAGACAGACCATCAAACTGGAAGCCGACATGATCTTGGCCAGCCCTATTGATCACTGGTGGACCTTGTTTGAACATCGTGATGTGGTCATAAGTCAGGGCTGTAGAACCTTTTATGACAAGCCAGCTGAATCTAGATATTATAGAAAAATATTTGATCAAAACAATTTACCCGATGTTTACAATGCCATTACCTACTGGCGCCGTAGCAAGACCGCACAGGAATTTTTTGACCTGGTGCGGGCAATTTTTACACACTGGCCTGACTATAAAAAACTTCTCAAGTTTGCTGAGGAAACTCCCAGCACCGATGTGGTCTATGCCATGGCCGCACAGATCATGGGTCCAGAACAGGTTACCTTGCCTGCTGGTCTAGGACCCAACATGGTGCATATGAAACGTTTCATCAATCCTATACAAGACGCAGACTGGACACAGGAATTGGTATGGGAAGTAGATCCGTTTAGAATCAACACAGTGGCTCAATGGGGCCCGGTGCATTATCACATCAAGGAGTGGAAACATGACCAATGAAACCACAGAAAATTTTTGGAAGGTCATGAGTGAATGGGTTCCGCCAGAACCCAAACAGATCTTCTGGAGACTATATCATACAGCCGACGGCTTTCCTATAGCCTACAGCATGGAAGAACTGCCCTACGACCACTATATAGAAATAGATCAGGCCACATATAGTCAATACAACATGCATGTGCGAGTAATCGACGGTCAATTAGTTTCCAGACCACCTGTAACACTTGTAAATAAATTAAAGCCAGCAGATGTTGGCACACCCTGTGATCCAAGAGATATATGTGTGGTAGTGTCTCCAGATCAACCCAACCGTAAATGGACAATAGTGCAAAATGAAATCAATTGACATAGCAGACTTGGACTGCATTTATCTAAGTTATGATGAACCACAAAAAGAAGAATTCTGGGTAAAGATACGCAACATGATTCCCTGGGCACGTCGTGTGGATGGTGTCAAAGGGTCAGACGCCGCACACAAGGCCGCGGCAGCAGCCAGTGACACCGAACGCTTCATCTTAATCGATGGCGACAACATACCCGATGAAAGATTTTTTAATCTAACCTTAGAGTTTCCAGATGAACAATGGGAAAATGCTGTGTTTCGTTGGCGTGCCCGCAATCATATCAATGGTCTCATGTATGGCAATGGCGGTCTCAGCTCATGGACACGCACCTTTGTAAACACAATGAAAACACACGAAGCCACGGATGGCACTGCCGAGACCGAGGTGGAGTTTTGTTTTGATCCCTTATATTGGGCCATGCATGATTGTTACAGCACAACATATCCCAACGCCACGCCGTTTCAAGCCTGGCGTGCCGGATTTAGAGAAGGTGTCAAAATGTGCTTGAATCGTGGCGTCAGACCTACTGTGAGTGAATTTCGTGATCAGGTGCACAAGCGCAATCTAGATCACCTGACCATATGGCACAATATAGGACGCGATGCAGAAAATGGAATCTGGGCCATGGCCGGCGCCAGAATGGGCACCTACATGACCATGATCACTCCGCAGTGGGACCATAGAGTCGTGCAAGATTTTGCCGAATTAGAAAAATTGTGGCAGACTGTAAAAGATAGTGTCCCAGAAATCCTAGCCGGACGGGTAGCTGAAGATCTAGCCACACAGTTGGATCTGCCCATGATTACCATGCAGGCACCCGAAAGTGCTTTCTTTAAACAACACTACAGAAGTAACTGGCACAATCGCGGAGTAATGACACGTGAAATAGACGTAATACGCAGTCAAGAAGGCTGGTAATATGATTATTGCGTTTTATCCAGGTGCCGGAGGCCATAGGTATTATCAGTATCTACAAGGTCAACAAGATTTTAAAACACACACAACCTACGACCATTTATTAAAAAATCAACAATTCGAATATCGTTATTTGTCTAAAGAGTCTAGCTTGCCAGATCAAGAACTAATACTGACGCACTGTGTAAATGTACCATTGCTTAAACAGTTGTTTCCTGACCAAAAAGAAATTATTGTATTACAATCTAATTTAAATCAAAGTTTAAAAAGAGAATGGTATCTTGAAGATCAACACAGAGACAAAAATATGGCCGACAAATTAGAGCATGCTCGAGCCCATGTTGCATACCATCGTAGATACTATAACCAATACCCAATGGACACCTCAGGTGCCACTGTGGTTAATATTGACATGGATGATACAGAATTTGCCAACATCATGCGCAACGAATTAAACAGCATTGAATCAGCTGACTATGATCGAGCTCTCAGTGAAACAACAGAACATGATTTGTCAAATATAGCCGGGGATAAAATTGTAGAGGGATTTAAGAGTAAGTTTCTCGATGACGCCGAGACCATGAAACAACGCTTAGACAAAATAAGTCCCAGCATGTGTTTGGCCAAGTGGAAACAGGTAAGCCTGCACCTGACCACTGGGCTTAACAATTCTTGTTACCATCCTCCGTTGCATACAATCAATGTAGAGGATATTCAACGTAGTCCCAGTGGTCTACACAACACAGCATACAAGAAAGAACAACGCAAATTAATGCTCAACGGTGAACGTCCTAGCGAATGTAGTTATTGCTGGGCAATGGAAGATAATGGCAAGCTGTCCGACAGACATTATCGCAGTGGCGAGCCCTGGGCTGCTAAAGACTTTGGAAAAATTGTTAGTGGAGAATGGGATGACGATATTATACCTAGTTATGTTGAAGTTAATTTTAATCACGCCTGTAATTTGGCTTGTAGTTACTGTAGCCCGCAGTTTAGCTCAACTTGGCAAGCAGAAGTTGATAAATGGGGTGGATATCCTACTGGCACTATACACAATGATCCTAGCCACTTTACTGGGCGCAATCGTCCTATCTCCGTTCGTGAAGATAACCCTTATGTAGAGGCCTTTTGGTCTTGGTGGCC
>Ga0164296_1000714_pt1 | contig 38429 bp, 35 predicted proteins | sample GEODES057metaG_FD_113533 | JGI IMG/M metagenome (GOLD analysis project Ga0164296, IMG submission 113533) | Dystrophic lake water microbial communities from Trout Bog Lake, Wisconsin, USA - GEODES057 metaG | ecosystem: Environmental > Aquatic > Freshwater > Lake | place: USA: Trout Bog Lake...
ACATACAAGGCATAGAAGCCCTATCAATGCGGTCTTGAATGTATTTGCTGGATTGTGTGCCTATACTTTTCTGGAAAGATTGCCGTCGATTTTTAACTAGGTAACACCCAAAACTCACGTTACTTAGTGTCTCTTTGTGAAAAACCGTTGTGTTCCTTGTGGTTAATTCTTACTTTCCATCTCCGTATTTCAAATTATCACAAACAGTTACGGGTAGTTTGCCCTTTGCTTTCGCTTTTCCTTCCAATATATCTGCCGCTACTTGTTGGGTATATTCATCATCTTCATAGCACGCAAGTAGGTTTGTTGCATTACTAGAAACCTTCATCGGATATGGATTCCCAAAGAACAAAGTCACTGTATTTTTTTGTTGTTGAAATTGATTCAACAAGTAGATAGTTGAGCTATTTAGACCATAATTGTTAGCAGGAAAGCGACTGTAATTATGAACGCCAATCACAATGGCATCGTAGTCCTTATCTTTTATTTTATTAATCAGCTTATCTAATCCATCGATATTACCAGTGCTATCCGCAACAAAGAAATAGTTATCTGTATTCAAATCTTTCTTTAATCGCTTCCCCAAAGGAGATCCTTTACTGATTCCGATACCTATGTAGGCAACCTTTTTATCGACATTCAATGGCAATACATTTCCATTGTCCTTCAATAAGGTAATGGCATCTTGGGCAATCATTGTTTTCAGATAGCTTGCTTCTACGTTCAAATCAAAAATAAGGTGGGCAGTATCAACAGGTTCAAAGTTGTTCAATCCCATATTATACTTTGCCAACAATACTTTTTTCACGCTTTTGTCAATCTGTTTCCAGTTAAGTTTATGGTCGGCAATGGCTTGTTCCACTTTTTTAATAGCTCCTTCAATGTTACTAGGCAATAGGAGAATATCGTTCCCAGCAATCAATGCTTGGGCGCTTGCCTCATCGTCTGGAAAGAATTTGCTGATGCCTTTCATTTCCAATCCGTCGGTAATGGCAAGACCTTTAAATCCTAGTTCATCTTTCAACAAACCCTTCACCGCTTTGGGCGATAAGGAAGTAGCCAAATGTGCGGTTGTATCAATGGCAGGAATGGAAAGATGCGCCGTCATGATACTTCCAACTCCCGCTTTTATCATCTCCCTGAAAGGATATAATTCCAATGAATCCAAGTCAGCACGGCTTTTATTGATTACAGGCAAATCCAAGTGACTATCCACTGTAACATCACCGTGACCGGGAAAGTGTTTAGCACAAGCCATCACGTTTTCTGCTTGAATGCCTCTCATGTATTCTATACCAAACAATGCCACTTTTTCTTTATTCTCTCCAAAGCTTCTATCGTTAATGATAGGGTTATTTGGGTTATTGTTTACATCCACCACTGGTGCAAAGTTCACATTCACGCCCATCCTTTTGCATTGAAAACCAGCCGCATTGCCCACCTGATAGATGGCAGATGTATCACTTGCTGCACCCATCATCAGTTCGTGAGGGTAATTAATCATACTATCCAATCGCATTCCCAAGCCCCACTCAGCATCCTGAGAAATTATCAAGGGAGTTTTGGAAATACTTTGATAATAATTAGTCAATAGTACTTGCCTTATTGGCCCACCCTGAAAGAAACACAATCCTCCTACATTATATTTTTTAATCAGCTCGGTTACTTGCTGCACATGTTCTTCTCCAAGGTTGCTATGCGCCCTGATAATCATCAACTGCGCAATCTTTTCTTCCTTGGATAATTGTTTAAACTGCTGTTTTACCCAACGCTTTGCTGGACGTGATTGCTGATAAAAATGTTGTGAATAAATCGTTTGATTGGCAAGAACCAATAGAAAACAAGCAATGAAGAATCTTTTAAGCATAATATTTTAATTGATAAAATGAATAAACAAGCAATTGATTTTTACTTATCAATTGCACAAATAAACTACAATTCCATTCAATACACTTATTTCATTTCTTTAAAATCCCCATTCTGTGATTGAGAAATGTAAAACCTTGCCCCTGCATTTGGATATTTATTCATAAAAGCCACTTTCATCTTTTTATAATATCCTTCTTCGGGAAATGGTGGCGTATTCATTTCTGCCATTGCCCAATTGTGAAGGATAATGTGTCTTGTATTTATGGAATCATTGGGTGATTTCTTTTCAAAATAAGGTTTCAACTCGTTAGTGGCGGTATTTTCATTCACAGTTATCTCCAACTGTTTTGCTTTGTAAGAGTATAAACTGAATGAAAGAAAATGTGGCCATAAGTCAATGAAATTAAACACAGGCATTACCACTATCAATACAATCATTGGCAAATTGTGGATTGACTTTTTAGTGATGATAGAGTCGAATTGAATAGTATTCAACCTAAAACCAATCAAATAGAGATAAGCAATCATTACCACATTCCAAGACCAAACCGAACTGTTGTAATTGAGGGCGAATGGCCCCAACACTACCAAATTAAAAATGTGCATCAGTATCAGCAACACCACCCCAAGCCGTCTAAACCGCTTAAGCAAAAGCAAAACGCCACCCACCAACTCAGTAATTGGTAGGGCATAACCCATGCGGTGTACTAATGGGTTTCGGGTGATGTGCATAGGCAGATGCAGCAATGTATGCAACACATTCATTTGCCAAAACACAGTTACAAATTGGGTATTCAGTTTCGCAATGCCACTATATATATAGGTACAAGCAAGCAACACCACCAGCAGGGTAATGATTCTGTTCTTGTGTCGCCAATTGGTTAAGAATAGTAAAACCATCAACAGATATTGGTATTCCCAAGCTTGCCAACGGGTTTCGTCCAAAAGGCAACTTACAAGTTCTACTATTAATAAGAGGTATAAGAAAAATTGTTTTCGAGGGAATAAAATCAATAAGTGCATCAACAATAAACCTGCAATGAATAGTCCTGTATGCATCCACGATGGGGTTTCGAAACCAAAGTAAAAGAGTGATACAATGGGATAGAACCTCTCCGACAGCCATAATTTGTAGCAACTTAGCTTGCCAATTATCCATGCAACCATCGTCAACCTCAAGATTATGTTGGTCATTCGCACAGAATCATCATCAAGTTGATTGACTGATTTGTAATTATTATTATAAAATGGCAATTTCATGCTACTCTTTAAAACCTATAAAACAGAATTTCCCTTTAGCAAATCTATCCCCTTTGTTCCTTTGTTTAACGAGTGTTTATCAAAAACATTTGCACGTTTAAAATTTGCTGCGGGCATCAATATAAAAAAACATTTGGAAACTATCTTTTATTTTCTATTATTGCAGCCCTACAATATATGTAGTTAATGTTAAAAATACATGAGTAAAAGACAATTATACACAATGGAGTTCCCGGTAAGATGTTCTCCAACAGTTTTATGGGACTTTTTATGCACTCCTGCTGGATTGCAAGAATGGTTTGCAGACAAAGTGAGTGAATGGGAAGGCGTTTTTACGTTCGCATGGGGTGGAGAACCCACTCAAAAAGCTCAAATCGTTGATTCGGAGGAAGAAGTTTTTATAAGATATAGGTGGGAACGTTTTGAAAAGGACGAATACCTTGAATTTAGGATCAATCAAACAGAAATATCACATTCAACAGTGTTTGTGATTACTGATTTTGCTGAAAAAGACGAAATTAAAGACCTTACCCAATTGTGGAAATACCAAGTAAAAGAACTGTTCCATCGTTTAGGAGCATAGTTATATTATAAAATTAAAAAGAATTGTCCCGCTCTCGTAGTGGGATTTTTTTTGCCCTTCATTGAGGAATATTTCAAAATTATTGTTCCCATTCGCCGGCACCCATCCGCACCACTTCGTATTCATCTTTCGAGCAATCTATCACCGTTGATGGCACCATTCCACCAATTCCCCCATCAATCACAATGTCCACGAGGTTTTTAAAATTCTCATAAATCAATTCTGGGTCGGTATATTCTTCCACCATTTCTCCGGGTAAAGAAGCAGAAAGGATTGGATGCCCCAACTGCCTGGTAATGGTTTGTGTAATCAAATTGTCTGGAATCCTCAATCCAATCGTATTCTTTTTAGTCTGCAAAATCTTTGGCACTTCCTTACTTGCCGGAAGGATAAATGTGTAGGGGCCAGGCAGGTAATTCTTCAACAAACGATATAATGGCGTGCCGATGCTTTTGGTGTATTTGCTAAGGTCGCTCAGGTCATTACACACAAAACTAAGTTGTGCTTTTGCAGGGTCAACTTGTTTTATCCGAGCAATTCTTTCTACTGCTTTATGCTGAAAAATATCGCATCCTAAACCATAGATTGTATCAGTGGGGTAAACAATTACGCCGCCCGAAAGCAAACAATCTACCACGGTATCGATGTGTCTTTGATTGGGATTGACCGGATGAATATTTAATAATAGAGCCATTGCTGCAAAGGTATCCTCAATATGTTTATAAATATGAGGGATATCTTCCAAACGATATTGAAAAATATCATCAATATATCCTTCATCGTGTAGACGATATTGAAAAATATCATCAATATATCCTCCATCGTGCAGACGATATTGAAAAATATCATCAATATATCCTCCATCGTATAGACGATATTCAAAAATATCATCAATATATCCTCCATCGTATAGACGATATTGAAGATAGTCATCAATATATCGGCCTTGTTTTTCAATGAAAACTGCTTTAGCGAAAGGTCTTTTATCAAAAAAAGTAAATAATTGAGGAGTTGGATGCTTTTCAACCCCAATATTCTTAATCTTTGTTGAAATAAAACTAACATGCAGATGAAGATTGTAGCAATGATACCTGCGCGCTATGCCGCCACCCGTTTTCCTGCAAAACTGATGCAGATGTTAGGGGATAAAACCGTGATAAGACATACTCACGACAATACATTGGCGACTGGATTGTTTGATGATGTGTTTGTGGTGACCGACAGCGAAATAATTTATGACGAAATAACCAACAACGGCGGCAAGGCAGTGATGAGCAAAGGGCATCACGAAAGTGGTAGCGATAGGATTGCCGAAGCTGTTGTGGTGATAGATGTGGATGTGATTGTGAACGTGCAGGGCGATGAACCGTTTGTGAAAAGGGAGCCTTTGGAAAAGTTGATAAACTTATTTGAAGATGATTTGGAGAATAAAGTACAAGTGGCTTCGCTAATGCAGGTGCTTACCGATGAAAAACAAATAGCCGACCCAAACTATGTAAAAGTGGCCGTGGATAGGAATATGAACGCGATGATGTTCAGCCGTTCGGTGATTCCATACAACAGGGATGGCAAAATAAAACCCACTTACTACGAACATATTGGCGTATATGCTTTCAGGAAACCCGCCTTGATAAAATTTACCAACTGGAGTATGACGCCATTGGAATCTGTTGAAAAGATTGAATGCCTCCGTTATTTAGAAAACGGAGTGCCGATAAAAATGGTGGTGACAGATTATATGGGCATTGAAATAGACACCCCCGAAGACTTGGAAAAGGCTGCGCAAAAGCTGGATTCTTACATTTAGTCATACGTTCTAGGTTGTAAGTTTTACGTAAAACTTACAACCTAGAACGTATAACACCGCTCAACAGTATATTTGACCCTTCTTAAATTAATTAGTTGTATGAAATTATTAGAAAACAAAGTTGCCATAGTTACTGGCGCAGCACGTGGAATAGGGGAGGCAATAGCATTGAAATTTGCCGAAGAGGGGGCATCGATAGCATTTACTTATGTGAGTGACAGCAGTGCCGAAAAGGCCGCAGCATTAGAAGCAAAACTTCAAGGACTTGGGGTAAAAGCAAAGGCATACAAGAGCAATGCCGCTGATTTTGCTCAAGCAGAAGCATTTGTGAATGATGTGTTGAAGGAATTTGGAGCGATAGATATTTGTGTGAATAATGCGGGTATCAGTAAGGACAATCTTCTTCTCCGTATGACCGAACAACAATGGGACGACGTCATTGACACTAACCTGAAGAGTGTTTTCAATATTACAAAGCAGGTTATCAAGCCAATGATGAAAGCCAAAACAGGTACGATTATAAATATGAGTTCCATAATTGGTATCAGGGGAAATGCTGGTCAGAGCAGTTATGCGGCAAGCAAAGCGGGTATTATTGGGTTTACAAAATCCATTGCTGCGGAACTTGGTAGTAGAAATATTCGTTGCAACGCCATTGCTCCAGGCTTTGTTGAAACTGATATGACCCACTACTTACAAGATGGGCCGGGTGCTGCTGAGTTTTTGAAAAAGATACCATTGGGTCGTTTTGCTAGCAGTGAAGAAATTGCAAATACTACCCTTTACTTAGCCAGTGATTTGAGTAGTTATGTAACTGGGCAAGTAATAAGCGTGTGTGGCGGTTTGAATATTTAATTATGATTGGTTAAAGTCATAAAAAAAGCTTCAATAATTTTATTGAAGCTTTTTTGTTTATATAAATTGATATAATTATTCTTCTCCACCACCATTCTTGCCAAAACGTTTGATAATGCCCCTTCCACTATCCCTGATAAAAGCAACTATTTCATCCCGCTCATCTGTGGCTATTAGTTCTTCTTCAATAAAATCAATAGCTTGTGTTGTATTCAAACCGCGACTATAAATAACACGGTAAATGTCAAGTATTTGATTTATTTGACTTAAAGTAAAGCCCCTACGTTTAAGTCCAACACTATTTACGCCACCATAGCTTAAAGGATTACGAACGGCTTTTATATAAGGAGGAACGTCTTTACTAACCAAGCTACCTCCTGCGATAAATGAGTGTTGACCAATATGAACAAACTGATGCACCGCACTTACTCCCGCAATTACTGCCCAATCTCCTATCACAACGTGTCCAGCTAACTGTACACTATTACTTAAAATACAGTTGTTGCCAATAATGCAATCGTGAGCAACGTGGCAATAAGCCATAATTAAACAGTTCTTTCCCAATTTAGTCTTGCCCCTGTCTGAAGTTCCCCTGTTAATTGTTACAAACTCTCTAATGGTAGAGTTATCACCAATTTCAACCGTGGTTGATTCTCCATTAAATTTTAAATCTTGGGGAATAGCACCAAGAACGGCACCAGGAAATATCCGACAATTCTTGCCGATACGAGTTCCCTCCATGATGGTAACATTGCTGCCAATCCATGTTCCTTCGCCAATGATTACATCTCCATGTATCACTGTAAAAGGATCAATTTTGACATTTGATGCTACTTTAGCATTTGGGTCGATGTAAGTGTATGGATGTGTCATCCGACTATTTATGGGTTTTGTAGCCAACAATGTTTGCATATGTTGACCACATTAATAAAAAAGATGCCAAATTTAGAAGACCAATATTATTTATATAAAATTGGGAAATTATTTTCATTAACTCCTCTTAACTATTTGAGCTACCAAATCAGCTTCTGTGGTTACTCTTCCGTTTACATACACGGTGCCGTGCATGCTACAAATGCCCCTTCTGATTGGTTCTATTAACTCCATTTTCAAAATCATAGTATCACCGGGAATAACTTTTTGCTTAAACTTACAGTTATCTATCTTAAGGAAATAAGTATCAAATTGCCCTTCCTGCATCAGGTTGATACATAAGATACCGCCCGTTTGTGCTAGTGCTTCAATTTGCAAAACACCTGGCATAACCGGGTTATTAGGAAAGTGTCCTTGAAAAAACCATTCGTTGAATGTTACGTTTTTGATGCCAATGATATGTTTGTCGGAAAGCTCTGTTACCTTATCGACCAATAAAAAAGGAAATCTGTGTGGTAAGGTTTTTTCAATCTTTTCATGATTGAATATCGGTGGCAATGTTGGGTCGTAGATTGGCACATCTTTAACGTGCTTATTCTTTTTTATGTATTGCTTTATTTTCTTTGCAAAAGCTACATTGGTACTGTGCCCTGGCCTGTTTGCAATGATTCTTGCTTTAATTGGGTAACCAATCAATGCCAAATCACCTACAACATCCAATAATTTGTGTCTTGCTGGCTCATTTGGAAAGCGTAGTTCCAAATTATTTAGGTAGCCTTCTGTTTTGACTTCTATTTTTTCTCTGTTGAACACCTTTGCCAAACGAGTCATTTCTTCATCAGAAATTTGTTTGTCAACAACAACAATAGCGTTGTTGATATCTCCACCTTTTATTAAATCATGGTCTAAAAGAGCCTCCAATTCATGCAAAAAACAAAATGTACGGCAAGGTGCAATTTCTTCTTTAAAGTCTAACATTCTTCTCAAGCCAGCATGTTGGGTGCCTAAAACAGGGCTATTGAAATCAATAAGTGTAGTCAACTGGTATTCCATCGAAGGCAAGGCAACCATTTCTACACGCTTGCCTTCATCATAAAGAAAAATATTTTCATCAATGCTATACCAAGCTTTTGCAGCTTCTTGCTCTGCCACACCTGCTTTTTCTATCAGCTCCACAAATGGTTGAGAACTACCATCCATTATTGGTATTTCGGGTCCGTTCAATTCTATCAGAACATTATCGATACCCATACCTACTAAAGCAGCAAGAACATGTTCAACCGTACTTATTTTTACATCATCCATCTGGAGTGTTGTACCACGGCTGGTATCAGTTACTAAGTCACAATCGGCTTTTATAAGAGGCTTGTTTGGTAAATCTATCCTTTGAAATTGAATACCAAAACCTGGGTTTGCAGGCTTCAAAGTCATATCTACCAATATCCCTGTATGCAAACCGGTGCCTGAAATATTGATTAGGCTACCTAATGTGTGTTGCTTGTCAGGGTTAAAATTTATATCCATTCACTTAAATTTTCAAAGCGACAAAAATAAGCGTTCGTTTAAGGTTTTGTATAAATGTTTTTAAACATACCAAAATGTACCTTATATTAACCTAATAATCTAATGATTTTATGATTTCTTTCGAAAGAAATACCTACTATTGCCTTTCTAAAAATGAATTTATGCGCAAACAAATAATCAATACACCCGATGCCCCCGCTCCTATCGGTCCATATAATCAGGCTGTTCAAGCTGGTGATTGGCTTTTTGTAAGTGGACAGGTTGCTATTATTCCTTCCTCTGGCGAGTTAAATATTAATACTATCCAAGAGGAAGCAACCCAAGTAATGGAGAACCTTAAAGCGATACTTATTGCTGCCAATGCTACTTTTGAGAATGTTGTTAAGACTACAATCTTTTTAAGCGATATGGGTCTTTTTGCACAGGTAAATGAAATATATGGGTCTTATTTCACTGGTGATTATCCTGCTAGGGAAACAGTTGCCGTGAAAACGCTTCCGAAAAATGTAAATGTGGAGATAAGCCTGATTGCAGTTATCAGTAAACAGTAAACAGTTGTTACAAATCATACTGTTTACTGATAACTGATAACTGTATTTCGTGCGTTCCGTTTGATGTTTCCACAACATAAACTTCGGGTTGAATATTATACACACGCTGATACGAAGAAACAATCTCGCTGATTACTTCATCCCGGTTCTTTTTTGCAACAAGGTTAATGGTGCAACCACCAAAACCGCCGCCCATCATCCTCGAGCCAATCACATCGTAGTGCATTTTTGCCGATGTAACCAGATAATCTAGTTCGCTGCAACTAACTTCATACAATTCACTCAGTCCGTTGTGGGTTTGGTACATCAACTTGCCAAATTCAACCAAATTATTCTCTTTCAGATAAGAGGCTGCTTGCCTTGTCCTTTCTATTTCTTCTGCTATGTACGTACATCTTTTAAAAACTTCGGGACTCAAACTATCATTGAAAAGGCTCACGACGCTTGTGGTTACCGACCTAAAAGAAGTAATCCTTTTATTTATGGTTTGAAAGAAACTCAATCCTTCCATAGCCTCTTGGTATCTTTTGTTGTATTGCCCATCATTCAAAGCGTGGTGGACTTTCGAATTTATCAATACCAATTCATATTCAGAAGAGTCTATTGGCAGGTATTCGTATTCAAGACTGATACAATCGAGCATCATGCAATGTCCTTCTTTGCCGTGAAGGCTGGCAAACATATCCATGATACCGCATTTTGTTCCTGGAAAGCTATGTTCGGCTTCTTGTGCTATCAAAGCCATTTTTTGTGTAGTCAATCCAAAGGAGAACAACGTATTCAAGGCATAAACCAATCCTGCTTCCAAGGCTGCGGAAGAAGAAAGCCCTGCCCCTTGAGGCACATTGCCACCAAACAAACAGTTGAAACCACCAAATTCGTATTTCTTCTTTTGTAGGACATACAACACACCCAATACATAATTTTCCCAACCGCTTTGTTTCTTTATGTCGGATAAATCGACAGAAAAAGACTCTTCCATATCCGCAGCCACAAAGTTTGCCGTGTTGGTATTGTTGGGGGCAATGGCAAACCAGATGCCTTTATTTATCGCCGCTGGCAACACATGGCCTCCGTTGTAATCTACGTGTTCGCCCAATAGATTTATCCTTCCCGGAGAAAAGAAAACCCTTGCGCCTTCGCCAAAATGTTGTTGATAAGATTGTAATGCCTGTTGTGGGGATTGCATGTTTTATTTTAAATGGGTTGCTGAATAAGTGGTGGCAAAAGTAATAGGTGTATTTGGTTCTATCAACAATAATCCCAGTCCATTATTAAAACAATCTGGTGCGCCGCTCAAGTTTTCGATGGCAATGCTTTTTCTATCTGGCGGCGTATATATCTGCAAATAAGGATAAGCACCAGACGGGGCAATGGTCAGTTTTACCAAATCGTTACTCAAAACACAAGCATGATTGCCTTCATCTGCCAAGTGAAAACAATTATCCAAAAAAATATCTTTCAACGCTATTCCTTCTTTAAACCTATCGTCGTTTAGTATGCCACCGGTTGGCAAGAGTGTATCATCAAATTCCACTTGCTTGTCTGTTGTAAACTGGAGCGAGCAATCATCCACGCTGGTGCCGAGTGTAAAATAAGGGTGCCAGCCTTGAGCATAAGGAATAGGTTGCGCACTTTGATTAACCACCGTTGTTGTTACCGACAATTTATTGCCCGCCTCCAACTTCCAAACGTGTGAAACAGCATAGGTAAACGGATAGCCCACATCGTTTTTGTTGTAGGTATAAGTAAGCTTTACCGAGGCATAGTTTTCTGTGGCCTCCGTTTCTGCTACCGTAAAAGGCGCATCATAAGTAAGCCCGTGGATGGCATGGCTGCCCATAAAAAACTTCTCTACCTGATAGGCAGTGTCTGCAAAAGCATACTTCCCCTCATTCATCCTGCACGTAAAAGGGCTAAGGAATGCACTTTTAAAACCGTTGGTTATGTTTTCAATCGCATCTTTTGGAGAGGAGAAGCCATCTATCAAATTCAAATTACCACTCCCAGTTTTTACGAGAAACTGATTGAGCAGCGCGCCAAAAGAATAAATCTCGGCTTGGGTGCCAGTAGAAGAATCGGAGAGGGTGATGGTTGGAAAAAGTTGATTGTTGTTGATACTTGTAGTAAAAGCCATGAGGTTAAATCGTATTTGAAAGCGGTAAAGGTAAATAATCTTCGACTACGTTTTCGAGGGAATGGTTTTGGGGATTGGTTTATACTTTTGATTAAGTTGTTTTTCAATTTGTTTACGCTTTTAAAAGAACGAGTAGAGCTATAGTAATTATCAATAGAAAAACGGGTTGAATAAAAATCATCCACATTTTAATCTTAGGGTTAAAGAATGAATTGCAATATTTCCCAATAAGATTCTTATAATTATCTTTCCTCACGTACCTAATTATATTAATAACATAAACTAATATTATCAAACTTGCCCAAAATATCCAAAAAGTATCTTTAGTCAATAAGCTAACACTAATTCTTCCCTTACTTAATTTATCTATTATTTGAAGTATCGAAAAAACACAGACTATATGATATAGTGAAACGAAATTTAGTGATTGGATTATTGGCTGTCCATCTCCTTTTTTTTTATAAAAAGAGTATATCCTGTAAAATAAATAATCAAAATAGTTTGCCATTCATTATGAATTAATTAAACCTTAATTTCCCATTTAGAACTATTTCCTTGTCATTTGTTAAGCAGTCCTCTCTCCACAACAATTATATAGAACGGTTATTAATTTATCCCTTTACAAATGTATATGGTTCGGTTTGAATAGTAGGTTTCAAAACTCTATAAGAGTTTCGAACCCTTATAGAGTTGGTAGCCCTGTTGATTTTTTGAAGTGGTTGGATAATGAAAAACAGCCTTTTTAGCTTGAGTTCTTTGTTTTTAAACCCTTTTTTGCTTGAAAAGACGTGTGCCTTTCTCGCAAAGACGTGTGTCTTTCTTACTGGGGCGTATGTCTTTCTCACAAAGACGTGTGTCTTTCTTGCTGGGGCGTATGTCTTTCTCGCAAAGACGTGTGTCTTTCTTACTGGGGCGTATGTCTTTCTCACAAAGACGTGTGTCTTTTTATCACTTTTTAAATTTTTGCCACTGAAATAAAGTTACAATTGCCTCCTTAAAGCACAACGTATCGTTTTATTTTAAAACAAAAAAGCCCTTGGAGTTAATTCTTCAAGGGCTTTTCTTTTTACTCCTAACTCATCATTCATAACTCATAACTAAAAAAGCCTCGTTTGTTTATTTTAACCAATTGCTTATGCTGTTTTATTACATTTGCAACACCTTCACAAGAAGGCAACACTGCACCATGGCATCAATACTCGATCAAATAGACATAAATAAATTGCCCAAACACATTGCCATCATCATGGACGGCAATGGCAGATGGGCAGCCGAAAAAGGACAAGAACGCCTTTATGGGCATTATCACGGCGTGGAAAGCGTGCGGAATATTGTGGAAGGCTGCTCCGATTTAGGCATTGGCTACCTTACACTTTACGCTTTTAGCACCGAAAACTGGGATAGGCCCGAGCCAGAAGTGAACGGATTGATGACGTTACTGGCCGAAACCGTAAGAAAAGAAGTGCCGATACTGAACAAAAACAATATCAGGCTGCACGTAATTGGCGATATGGAGTTGCTGCCGCCATTTGCTTTGAAGGCTTTGGAAGAATCGAAATTTTTAACAAGTCAAAATACAGGGCTGAATTTAGTGATGGCACTAAGCTATAGTAGCCGTTGGGAACTGGTGAATGCCGTGAAAAAAATAGGGTTGGATGTAGCCGCGGGAAAAATAAATGCGAATGATATTGACCAACACACGCTGCAACAATACCTTACCACCAGCGAATTTCCAGATCCAGAATTGATGATTCGTACCAGTGGCGAGTTTAGGATAAGTAATTTTTTGTTGTATCAACTGGCTTATGCCGAGCTTTATTTTACAAATACCCGCTGGCCCGATTTTAGAAAAGAAAACCTTTATGAAGCAATAATTGACTTCCAAAACAGACAGAGACGCTTCGGCAAAACAGGCAAACAAATTCAAGAGGAAGAAGCTACGGCTACTCTATAATCTTAAGGGGCAAGTTGTTTAACTTCTTATTTAACAAAGACTTTTAAAATATGCCGTTAATTTGCCACTTTTATAGCAAAAGGATATTTATTGAAAGCTCTCTTTTTTAAACACTCTTCAGGTCAATTACAAACTCACAACCGGATGCGTCAATTATATAGATTATTAGTTTTAGCTTTCATTATCATTACATTTTTTCCATCCAAAACCCAAGCACAGGAAAACACAGCAGACACAACTATTACTTCGATAGATGCTGATTTGGTAAATCTGTTTACTCAAAAAACACCTAAGAAATATAAGATTGCTGCAATAAAAGTTGTTGGCAATCACTTTTTCGATGAAAATCTTCTTATCTCAGTATCAACTTTAAGCGTTGGTGATGAGGTTACAATTCCTGGGGGGGATAATTTTTCGCGGGCAATCACTAAACTTTGGAGTCAAAACTACTTTAGCAACATCGAAATTAACATTACTAAGCTACAAGGCAAGAATATTACTATAGAAATTGCTGTTACCGAAAGACCCCGTTTGGCAAAGTTTTCTTTTGTTGGGGTTAGTAAGGGTGATGCCGATGACCTAAAACCAAAATCGGGGCTGATAGTTGGTAGGGTTGTTACAGAGAACATGAAACGGTCGGCTATTGATGCAATTAACAAGTTTTACGCTGAAAAAGGATTTCAGGATGTGAAAGTAAAAGTTGAGCAGCAAAAAGATAAAAACTTGCAGAACTCGTTGCAGATAAGTTTTGTGATTGATAAGGGGGTCAAAACACGTATTAACAACATAAATTTTGCGGGCAACACTATTGATGAATCAAAGTTAAAGGCAAAGCTAAAAGATACTAAAGAGCAATCTAGGTTAACATTGTATCCGCCAGATAATAGTGGGGGTTTCATTTCTCCTAAGCACTATACTTTTCAAGATTATTTAGCAGATCATGGTTATTTGACATACACATACACCAAAAAGCTTTTGGATCCTTATGTACGTTTAAAATTCTTTACGTCGGCTAAATTCAATGAGAAAAAGTATGCAGACGATAAAGACAAGTTGATTGATTATTATAATAGCCTCGGCTACAGGGATGCAGCAATACAAAAGGATAAAGTATTTAAAAATTCAAAGGGTTCCTTCAATATTGACATACAAGTAAATGAAGGAAACAAATACTATTTTGGAAACATTACTTGGAGGGGCAACACAAAATACACTGATTCTCTTCTTTCTGCGGTTCTTGGTATCGAAAAGGGTGATATTTACAATATTGATATTCTAAATAAAAAACTTGGAAAGGGTGCGCCAGAAGGAACCGATGTTAGTACGCTTTATCAAGATGATGGATACTTATTTTTTAGGGTTGACCCAGTAGAAGTTGCAGTTTATAATGACACTATCGACTTTGAAATCAGGATTGTTGAAGGTCCACAGGCAACAATCAAAAACATACGCATAGCTGGTAACGAAAAAACAAAAGAATATATCGTTCGAAGAGAACTTAGAACGTTGCCCGGCGATAAATTTAGCAAGACTAATTTAATATGTTCACAAAGGGAAATTGCACAACTAAACTTTTTCAATGCTGAAAAAATAGGAATCAACCCCATTCCAAACCCTGATGATGGAACTGTTGATATTAATTATACTGTTGAAGAAAAATCTAGCGACCAGTTGGAATTGAGTGCAGGATGGGGTGGAAATATCGGTCTTACAGGTACATTGGGCGTAACATTTAATAACTTTTCGACTAAAAACTTATTTCACAAAAAAGCATGGGATCCTTTGCCAGTTGGTGATGGGGAAAGGCTTAGCATGAGGGTACAAAGTAATGGACGAGCTTTCCGTTCTTATAACTTCTCTTTCACAGAGCCTTGGGTTGGAGGAAGAAAACGAAATACTTTAACGGTTTCAGTTTTTGATACTAAGTTCTCAAACACATACAATCCTGCTACTGGTTCTTATTCAAACAATTCTGGAAGTTATATTAGAACAACTGGTGCTGGGGTAAACTTTGGTAAACAACTTTCTTGGCCAGACGATTATTTTACGGCTTCCGCAGGTTTGAATTTTTCACGTTATAAGTTGAGTAATTACTATATCGATAGGGTTAATTTGCCTGGTTATAACAATGGTGATTCATATAATTTGAATCTTAAACTGGCAATACAACGCAGTTCAATAAATCAGCCACAGTTTCCTAGTAGTGGATCAAATTTATTACTCAGTTTGGCACTTACCCCACCCTATTCATCTATATGGTCCGGCATCACAAATCAGTCTAACCAATATCAATGGATAGAATATTATAAATGGCGTTTTGATGGTGATTGGTATGTTCCATTGTCAAAACCAAGAGGGGAAGATAGGAATCAGATGTTCGTTTTAAAAGCATCGGCTAAATATGGTTTTCTTGGTAGATATAACTCAGCATTGAATATTTCTCCATTCGAGCGTTTTCAAGTTGGTGATGCAGGCTTGGCAAATCAATCTGCATTATTGGGTTATGAGATAATTGCTCAAAGAGGGTATCCCGTTTACCAAAATTCTAATCCATCAATAAATCCTGAGCAATCTGGTGCCACAGAATATTTTACTATTTTTAATAAATACACCTTAGAACTTAGGTATCCATTAAGTTTGAGTGCTAGTAGTACAATATATGCATTAACCTTTTTAGAGGCGGCAAATGGCTGGTATTCAGTACAGGACTACAACCCTTTCCAATTGCGTAGGTCTGTAGGTGTAGGGATGAGGTTCTTTTTGCCAATGTTTGGTTTGTTAGGTTTTGATTATGGAATAGGTTTGGATAGGATTCCTCAGGGTGGTAGTCTTAAAGATGGTGCTAGGTTTACATTCATGCTCGGATACGAGCCTGAATAGGCAATAGTTTTAAAGGGAATTCATTAAATTAAAAATTCTCAGTTATGAATAAGATTTTCATTTTAGTATTATCGCTGGTTTTGTTCTCTTTTGAACTTTCTGCTCAGAAGTATGCAATCATTGATACAAAATATATTCTAAGTAATATACCAGATTATAAAATCTTGGATAAGCGCATTAAAAACATTAGTGAAGAATGGCAAAAAGAAATTGATGGCAAACAGGCTATTCTTGATAAAATGTACAAGGATTACGATGCCGAGCAATACATGCTTACCGATGAGTTAAAAAAGAGTCGATTAGCAGAGATAAAAACAAAGGAAGACGAGATTAGGGAATTGCAGAAAAAAAGATTTGGCTATCAGGGAGACCTTTTTAAAACGAGGCAAAACATGGTAAAGCCAATTCAAGATAGAGTATATAATGCAATCCAAAAGTTGGCAGTTGCTAGGAGTTACGACTTCATATTGGATAAAAGTGAAGGCATTACTGTTATATTTGCCGACCCTAAATTGGATAAAAGTGACGATGTTTTAAGAGAATTGGGTATTAAAGTCACTAATTAAATACGTTTTACAATTAATCAATATAAAAAAACAAGTAAATGAAAAAATGTTTAGTAGGTTGTGTAGTACTCGCAATAAGTTTATTCTTAAGTACCAAGACCAATGCCCAAGGTAACCCAATTAAGATTGGAACTTTTGATGAGCAAAGCGTATTAGGCTTGATGCCTGGTATCCAAAAAGTGGACACTGCTTTACAGCAATATGTAAATGATTCTCTTAAACCAGAGTACGACTACGAATTGAGTGAGTTGATGCGTATGGACAGCACGTTTAAAAAGGACTCTGCTACTATGCAGCCTAGTACTCGTGGAATTGTACAAAAAGAAATCAATCAGCACAAGTACAAGATTGTAAACTGGCAGCAATACCAAAACCAGATGGTACAACAAAAAGAAGATGAGTTGTTATATCCTTACAAACAGAAAGTATATGCTTCTTTAGAGAAAATCATTAAGGAACAAAAATATACGCACGTTTTCAAAGGAGACCAACTATTGGTTGCACCACCTGCTGACAACTTGGTAATTAAAGTAGCATTGGATTTAAAATTGAAGTTCCCTAAAGATGTAGAAGATCAATTAAGAGCGCAAGGTTTGTTGGATAGCAGCCCATCATCACAAGGTACTGCACCAAAACCAAAGCCAAAACCAGTTGCACCTAAACAATAAGAGATAGTTTTTTATTAATCGACATAAAAAAGCCCTTTAACTTTAATTAGTTAAAGGGCTTTCTTATATTCAGCAGATGCAATACAACTAGTATAAAAAAGTGAACGACCTAAACTTGCGATTCCCGTTCCTCTCGATTTACGAATACTATTAAAACTCACAGTTATTAGGAGTCCTTGCAAAAGCAATTACATCGCGGATGTTTGTCATACCAGTAACAAATAGCACCATACGCTCAAAGCCAAGACCAAAACCTGCGTGTGGCACCGAACCAAAACGACGGGTATCCAAGTACCAACTCATTTCTTCGAGAGGTATATGCATTTCAGTCATCCTTTTTTCCAATTTATCCAAACGTTCTTCCCTTTGACTTCCGCCAACTATTTCACCAATGCCAGGGGCAAGGATATCCATTGCCGCAACAGTTTGTCTGCCTTCCTCACAATTATCATTCAGGCGCATATAAAATGCTTTTATCGCCGCAGGATATCCAGTAACAATCACTGGTTTCTTAAAATGCTTTTCCACCAGGTAACGCTCGTGTTCGCTCTGCATATCTATTCCCCAACCCACTTCATACTTAAACTTCTTCTTTTTATAAGCAGGACTATCCAATAATATCTGTATCGCTTCGGTGTAAGTGATGCGCTCGAACTTGTTATCGACCACCATCTTCAACTTCTCAATCAATCCGAACTCATTCCTTTCTGCAACAGGCTTTGTCTTTTCCTCTTCTGCAAGACGTGCATCCAAAAATTCCAAATCTTCCATATTATGCTTCATAGCATAACGGATAAGGTATTGAATAAACTCCTCTGCAAGGTTCATATTGTCTTCAATATCATTGAAAGCCATCTCTGGTTCAATCATCCAAAACTCTGCAAGGTGACGGGTTGTATTGGAATTCTCTGCCCTGAATGTTGGCCCGAAAGTATATATCTCACTAAAAGCCATTGCGCCAAGCTCACCTTCTAATTGACCACTTACTGTAAGATTGGTACTTTTGCCAAAGAAATCTTCTGAATAATTGATGGAACCATCTTCATTGCGTGGAGGATTGTCAACAGGCAAAGTCGTTACTCTAAACATCTCCCCTGCACCTTCTGCATCGCTGGAAGTAATGATGGGCGTATTCAAATAAACAAATCCTTTTTCATTAAAAAACTGATGTACCGCAAAAGCCAATGCGTGCCTCAAACGGAAAACAGACCCAAACGTATTGGTACGGAAACGCAAATGAGCCTTTTCCCTCAAAAACTCCAAGCTATGTTTCTTAGGTTGAAGCGGATATTTCTCTGCATCGCTATCTCCCAATACTTCCAAAGTCTTTGCTTTTACTTCTACTTTCTGTCCTTTTCCCAAGCTGGCAACCACTTCTCCAGTCACTTTTATGGAAGCCCCAGTAGTCAAACGTTTCAAAGTAGCATCATCCAACAAACCCAATTCCACCACCACTTGCAGGTTATTATTGGTACTCCCATCGTTCAGAGCGATGAACTGATTGTTACGAAAAGTCCGTATCCATCCCATCACCGTCACCTGTTGCCCCGTTTCTTCGCTCACCAGCAGTTGCTTAATCTTTACCCTTGTGTTGAACATTATTATTTTTTTAGCCGCGGCAAATATAAGCAGGAGGATTAAGCAAGATATGAGTTAGTAGATATTAGCAGGGTAAACGCATATAAATTAAACCCCTTTGAAAATAGTTAATACTCGTATTTCCACCAGTACTTACATGAGCCACCTTAGGGCTATCTGGTTTTAGCGCAGCTAAAATTGAGAAAAATCCGAAGGAATATTTTTCTCAAAAGGTAGAACGTAGTGGCGTTGTAAGTACGAAGCCCGCCGGCTTTGAGGCAAAAAGATTCTAAAAGTGACATTTATTCTATCTAGCAAAAACTTTACAATAAATTAAATTTAGCTGGGTTTACCTTTAGATATTACCCAGTCTTTTCAATTAATATCTAATATCTACTATCTACTATCTAAATTGCGCTTATTAATAGATTGAAGATGATTCTAAGAGCAGCAGAACAAAAAGATTTACCCATCATTCTGGAGATAATGAATGAGGCAATATTGAATACAACCGCTATCTATGATTATAAAAGCCGTGACGAAGCTTACGTAACTGCGTGGTTTGCCAAGAAGCAAGCAGATAAACTACCAGTAATTGTTTGTGAGATGGATGGAAAAGCAGTTGCTTATGGTTCATTCGGTCCATTCAGGGCTTGGGAAGCGTATAAATTTAGTGTGGAGCATTCCATTTATGTACATAAAGATTATCAAGGAAGAGGCATTGGCAAAAAGCTGTTGGAAGCCTTAATAACCGCCGCCAAAGAAGGTGGCTACCATACCATGATTGGCGGGATAGATGCATCTAACCAAAAGAGTTGTGACTTCCACGCCAAGTTTGGCTTTAAAGAAGCCGGACGAATAAAAGATGCAGGCTACAAGTTTGATCGATGGCTGGACTTGGTTTTTATGCAGTTGATGTTGAGTGGAAGATGACTTTAAAAAGCTAAATCAGACTGATATTGCAAATAATCAGACTACTTTACCTCATAATCATCCTGCTTTTAGCAAAAGAGTACAAACGATGCTTTAATGTATGCCTGCAATGACTAAATATTGGCTGGGGCTTTGGCTGTTTGTAAGTTTATAAGGGCTGAGGAAAGTAATACTGAATAAGTACACACATGAATATTAGCAACCTGATTAGAAAAAGTGTTACCGATTTGCATTGTATGCTGCTGTATTTAGAGTCTTCACCTAGAGCATACATTGCAAATCACTAGCGAAAAAGTTAGCTCCTTAATGGGTTAAATATAGTTTTAGACCCTGTTAATCTTTTCTGAATAGTATTTAATAAACCAATGAGGTACTTTCAATTCATTTATTTCATCCCACTTTTTCTTTCCGTTTTCAAGCTTGAAATGTGCGAACATATTTGAATTATCCCGCTCCGCTGAGGTATCTAATGAATTATCGAAAAAGAATACTTGGTCGGCAATTTGACAAGAATCATACAAAAAATTTAGTGAGCGATAATACCTACTTTCAATTTTATCAATTGGAACATCGTGCCCTCCTTGGGCTACCCTACTTGCAACTCTTGCTTTATTAATTTCTGGTGATTCTGTAGAGACAAAGTATAGGTAAACTTTATACCCTTTCGATTTGGCTTGCTTCATAATATCTAGCTTTGACTCGTGAGAAAAAACCGTCTCAAAGCTAAATTTCCTTCTTTCTTCTAATAATTTTTTTCGTAAAAAATCGGCAATGATTTGCGCTAAAGCTTCTACTGAGTGTACATTCAGTAGCTTAATAGAATTATCTTGAATTTGAAAGGACGCATTAAAAACGTTTTGGTCGAAAGATGCATTAACTAAGCCCGATGCAAGAGCCACATCCCGAAATTCCTCACCAAAAACAGTAATGTGAAATTGATTAAAAGAAAAATCATTCTCCTTAAGACTAGCCGCAATATCATCAGCATTTACATATTCCCCAAAATCAATTAAGTTACTATTGACTTTGTATTTACGGACATACTTAATCACAGTACTTTTTCCGGAGCCATTGGGTCCTGCAAATACTCTTAATTTCATTGGGTGGGTTTTGCTAATCGAGTACAAGGCTAGAAACGGTAGCGGTTTGGATCGGTTTTATTTTTTCAATTAGTCCATCGGAATATTTTTTTACAACCCATCCATCCTGTGCAATGACATTATACCCCATTACAGCCAATGTCTCCTTAGAAGCATTATTGAATCCAATTCTAGCTGCAGTTCTTGCAATACGTTTGGTAAAATAATTATTCCTACGTTTTGTCAAACCTATTTTAGCAATTCGAGTAGTTCTTTTTTTTGTTCTAAGTATTGTGTTCATATCCAAAAGTAAGGATTTATTCTCAATAAATTAATTTGATTTATAAGCAAGACCTCCAGCTAGTGCAAGATTATTCAAAAATCGAGGACTTAAGTAAGACTCCCACTACCGCACGCCAAATAAAGCCCTAACACATACTCGGCGCTACCACGCTGTCTGTTATGCGAGGCTTCGCCGAGGTTAGTAATATGCTAAAGAGCAGTTATTTTCGAATACTTCCACAACTTGAAAACAAAACAATAGATTTGTAGAAATTAATTAAAAATGTTAGCAACAAACAACATTGATAAAAAGATCATCACGCTTCTTCCAGCATTGAGTCCACAGCAAAAGAAGGCAGTGTTGACTGTTGTGAAGACATTTGTAGAAGCACGGGGTGAAGTGGATTACAAGCTAGAAATGAATAATAGATGTTCGGATTATAAGAACAGCTTAGTAGAAACCTTTACCATAGAACAAACTATTGTGGCAGCTAAAGCAAGCTACTAAAAAAACAGAAATCTACCCTTCCCTTCAACCAAACCCCCTTCCCAACTATCCCCCAAATCACAACTCGTAAGCATCTAGTTCCCTTTTAGGGGCGGAGGGGTACATCAATTAAACGTTACGCAACCTCACCAAAACCCCACCAGACTGACACAATAGCATACATGATGCACCCAAAAACCCAGGCGATCTGCCCAAAACCTCACCCGAACGACACAATAGCATACATGACGCACCCAAAAGCACAGCCGCCCTTCCAAAAACCCCACCCAACTTCAAATAAAAGGCATCAATGGTCAAATAAAGCGCAGGTATTTTATAATGTAATCCTACCCTATCACCCCCTTTATCATCAACGTCAAAAACCGCAACATCGCTTCCATATTCTTAATATCATCCACTACTAAAAGAAAGTTCTTCCCTGCTTGTTTTAGCTTAGCTTTATTAGTGCCGGTTTGCAAGTAGCCCAATATGTTCTTGAATAATTCAGATTCAAAATAAGGCGAATCATTCTTATTAATAAAGTAACAACGCATGATATTTTCCTTCAAACTCATCTTCTCAAAGCCCAATGTAACCCCCGCCCAACGACAACGGACTGTGGTAAATAAATCTTCTACCTGCTCAGGTATCGGGCCGAATCTATCAATCAGTTCTGTATGGAAAGCTAGTAGTTCTTCTTCATTTTCACAGTTATCCAAACGGGTATATAATGATAAACGTTCGGTGATACTTTCTACATAACTATCGGGTAACAGAATTTCTAAGTCAGTATCAATCGTGCAATCACTTACAAAGTCATCTTGTTTGGCAATTTCATCCTTAAATAATTCTTTAAACGAAGTACGTTTCAGTTCCCTTACGGCTTCTTCCAATATCTTCTGATACATCTCGAAGCCTATCTCTGCCATAAAACCACTCTGTTCACCTCCTAATAAATTACCCGCACCACGAATATCTAAATCACGCATAGCAATCTGGAAACCACTACCCAAATCACTGAACTGTTCTAGTGTTTGTAGTCTTTTGCGGCTATCACTAGGCAAGGTACTCATTGGGGGCGCCAACAAATAACAGAAAGCTTTTTTATTGCTTCTTCCTACACGACCACGCAATTGGTGCAAGTCGCTCAAGCCAAACTGGTGTGCATTGTTGATGATGATGGTATTTACATTGGCTATATCTACCCCGCTTTCTACAATGTTGGTACAAACCAATACATCATATTTACGGTCGATGAAATCCATAATACGCTCTTCTAGTTCATGCCCTTCCAACTGACCGTGTGCAAAACCAATACTGATGTCGGGACATTGCGCTTGAATGAGGGCAGCCATCTCTCCCAATCCTTGTACCCGATTATGAATAAAGAAAACCTGACCACCACGGTTCGTTTCGAAGTAAATGGCTTCGCGAATAAATTCATCATTAAACACCTGAATCTCTGTTTGTATCGGCTGACGATTAGGAGGCGGGGTATTGATAATACTCAAATCCCTTGCACCCATCAAACTAAAATGAAGTGTTCTTGGGATAGGAGTTGCCGTAAGCGTCAAACAATCCACACTTGTTTTCAGTGTCTTTAGTTTCTCCTTATGCCCCACGCCAAACTTCTGTTCCTCGTCAATAATCATCATCCCAAGGTCTTTAAACTGCACCTCTTTTCCCAACAATCCGTGTGTGCCAATGATGATGTCTATCTTCCCGGCAGCTAATCTTTCGAGCGTTTCTTTCTTTTCCTTTGCCGATTTAAAACGATTGACATAATCTACTGTAACCGGAAAATCCTTTAACCGCTCTTTGAAGGTTTTATAATGTTGAAAAGCAAGGATGGTTGTAGGAACCAACACAGCAGCCTGTTTGCCATCGGTAACACTCTTAAATGCAGCACGAACAGCAACCTCTGTTTTACCAAAGCCTACATCACCACAAACAAGCCTGTCCATTGGGCTCGTGCTTTCCATATCTTTCTTCACATCTGCAACAGCTTTGGCTTGGTCGGGGGTATCTTCATACATAAAACTTGCCTCCAGTTCCGTTTGCATATAGGTGTCAGGGGCAAAGGCAAAACCTTGTTGCGCTTTTCGTTCGGCGTAAAGCTTTATCAGGTCGAATGCAATTTCTTTTACCTTAATCTTGGTCTTTTCCTTCAGTTTACTCCATACATCACTACCTAGTTTATTCACCTTCGGCACCGTCCCTTCCTTGCCCGTGTATTTAGAAATCTTATGAAGTGAATTGATATTTACATACAAGATGTCGCTATCCTTATAAATAATCCGAACTGCTTCCTGCAATCTACCATTCACTTCTATCTTCTGCAAACCACTATACGTTCCAACACCGTGGTCTATATGGGTTACAAAATCTCCAGGTTGCAAGTCACGAAGGGTTTTTAGGGTAAGCGCTTTGTTCTTATTATAGGCCTGCTTAACCTTGTATTTGTGATACCGTTGAAAAATCTGATGATCGGTATAACAAACTACTTTCAAATCAGTATCAATAAAACCCTCATGAATGGAAGTGGCAACAGGAACAAAGCTTATCTCAGTATTCAGGTCTTTAAAGATGCTGTGCAAACGCTCCAACTGTTTGGCCTGTTCCGCAAAGATGTATATGCTATAGCCATTGGCTTCGTGCTTGGTTAAGTCTTCAATTAATAAATTAAATTGACGATTGAAGGAAGGTTGTTCTTTTGTGGAGAAGTTGACCGTTAACCGTGTTCCGTTGACCGTTAACCGCTGGTCGTTCTCAGCGTCTGCTTCTTCGGTTAACGGTAAACGGTTGACGGTAAACCAAGGTTTCCTACCAAACTCAACAATATGCCTTTGCTGTAATTGTCTTTCCGTAGTTGCAACGGGCGTAAAGTCTTCGAGCTTTACATCTTTTAATATCTTGGTATCATCCTCTTCTTCCTCATCAATAGGAACTTTTGCCTTGGGATGTCTGTTCTGAATGGCAAGTGCTTTTGTTTCTTTATCAGTAGTAAACTTCTCCAAGAAAACACCTAAGTCCAATTCTGTCTCTTCGATGATGCCCTTAATTACATCCCAATCTTTCAACCATACAATGGTATTCTCTGGAAGAAACTCTAATAAAGAAACTTTATCACCCGTTTCAAACTGCGTTTCTACATTGGGGATGATGCTTACCTGCAATACCTTTCGTTCGCTCAATTGTGTTTCGGGGTCAAAGATTCGTATGCTGTCCACCTCATTTCCAAATAACTCTACCCGATAGGGTTTCTCATTCCCGAAGGAATAAATATCCAATATCCCACCACGTAAGGCAAACTGACCAGGTTCATAAACAAAGTCCGTCCGCTCAAAACCATACAGCACAAACAACTCCATCAATCCATCCAGGTTAATGGTATCATTGGCTTTTATCAGGATGATGTTCCCACTCAACGTCTTTGGCAGCACCACTTTCTCAAACAATGCTTCGGGGTAAGTAACAATAATTTTCTTGTTACCACCATTTGCCAACTTAGTCAATGCCTCTGTACGAAGCATCACGTGAGAAGAATTAAGTACCCTGAAATTCTTTTTTGTTTTGAAGGAAGATGGGAAATAAAACAAGTCCAACGCACTCGTCAGGTTCTCTAAGGTATTATGGAAATAAGCCGCTTCCTCGGCATCCGTCAATACAATCAGGTGATTTAGACCCTGCGTTTTTGGATGGGTAAACACACTCCCCACCACAAACTCTGCGCTGCTGCCTTGTAAGTTATCGAGGAATATTTGTTGGGGATCGGCAAATAGTAGCCTGTCCGCCAACTGTAAAATGGGGGGGGAGTCTTGATATTGCCCTAACAACACATTCAAATTCATATCTTAATATCAGGCGGCAAAGATAAAGAGGCAGGTATGAGTTATGAGATATGAATTATGAGTGATGGAAAAGAAAAGCCCTTATAGCAATTGCTTCAAGGGCTTTTCTTTTAATACGCTTGTATCAATATTTCGGTAGGTATTTTTAGTTTGCTGTGCAATTGCCTAATCATTTCCAATGATAATTTTCTTTTTCTATTCAATATTTCACTTGCCCTGCTTTTTATTCCCAAGATATTGGCCAAATCTTTTTGGGTATAATTCATTTGTTCCATCCTGAATTTGATGGCTTCTATAGGGTCGGGCAAACCAATTGGGTAATGTATCTTTTCGTAATTATCTATCAGGATGCTCAGCAACTCCAACTCGTCCCCTTCTGCACTTCCTTTTTTTGCATCGAAGATTAGTTCTAATCTTGCCATTGCCTCGTTGTAATCTTCTTCTGTTTTAATCAACTTAACTGTCATAACTAAATATTTTGTGCATCAATTTTATCATACTCTTTATGGGTTCCTATAAATCGAATCCAAACCATTTGATAATCATAATTTATCTTTATTATCAATCGGTAATGATTCCCCTTAATATTAAATACTACCCTATTTTCCTTTAAAATACTTGCACTTGGATAATCTGTTTTGATATCATTTGGGCTTGCCCATAATGCCTTTTCTGTTTCTTCATACCAAACCTTCAACTGTTGTTCACAATCTGGATGTAATTCCCAAAACTCCCTCAATATCTTTTTTGCTACAATCCTCAATTGGTGTATTTGTGTAAATATAGGGTTTGTTCCCAAAATGGGAATTGTTATTAGTAAGATTGTATCAAAACTTTCTTAAGAGAACAATTTAGTAACGGATACGAACAGGACAGGAGTCCTGCTCGAGTACTTGGCTTTCTAATACTCCTGCACCAGTTGGGGATATGAATTATGGGTTGTGGAAATGTAAGACCATTGAAAGAAGAGCTTAAAAGTTCCAACCGTACGGTTGAGAGGCTGAAATGTACGGTTAGAGGTTTCAAATGGGTATCCAAACTGTTTAACCGTTCGGTTGAAGCGTTGAACCTTACGGTTGAGGGGCTGAAACGTACGGTTCAAGGTTTCAAATGGGCATCCAACCCGTTTAACCGTACGGTTGAAGCGTTGAAACGTACGGTTGGAGGTTTTGTACTGCTTTTTGCTAGTAAACAAGGAAAAAAAGGAGAGTGTTTGTGTTTTCTAAGCAAGGCCCAATTTCTCTACAGCGGCAATTGCTGCGGCTTGGCTGGCATCTTTTTTATTGAAACCTTTTCCTTCGGAGAGTATTTCGCCATCCAAAACGGTATATATAATAAATACCCGGCGGCTACCTTCTAATTTTTCTTCGTGTAAATCGAATGTTAGCACCTTGTTGTTCTTGCTTGCCCAACCAATCAATTTATTTTTTAGGTTGATGTCTATCAGTTCCAAATCATCCACAAACATGTGTGGGATGATTATTTGTTTCAATACCCAAGTCTGCGTTTTTCGATAGCCTTTGTCTAGATAAACGGCACCAACAATGGCTTCGAGGGTGTTGCCAAAGATGTGGCTGTTCTTTAGGGCATTATCGAGTTTATTGAAAAGCGCAATCTTTTTGATACCCATTTTCACAGCAATATCATTCAGTTGCATACGGTTTACCATCTTACTGCGCATCTCGGTCAAAAAACCTTCGCCTTTGTATGGGTAACGTTTAAAAAGGTAATCCGCAACGATGGCACTAAGTATCGCATCACCCAAATATTCTAAACGTTCATTGTTTTCTTCTGGGGCTTCCTTTACACTCCTGTGGCTAAGTGCGGCTATGTAAATAGGGAGGTTGTCGGGTTTTATGCCTAGTGTATTGACTATACTTTTCTTGAGGGTCTTAGCAGCAGCAGTTTTTTTGTTATTGAATAAGCGATCTATTACTTGCACGATTGGTTAATTAGGATAGTATTTTTTCACAATCACGCAAGCGTTGTGACCGCCAAAACCAAACGTGTTACTCAACGCAGCATTCACAACCCTCTCCTGTGCTTTGTTGAAAGTAAAGTTCAATTTTGGATCCAACGCTGGATCGTCAGTAAAATGATTGATAGTTGGAGGAACAATATTGTGAATAACGCTTTTTATACAAGCAATAGCCTCAATAACGCCCGCAGCACCAAGACAATGCCCAGTCATAGATTTTGTACTGCTGATATTCAGTTTATAAGCGTGTTCACCAAAAACTTGCGTGATAGCTTTCGCCTCAGCAACGTCACCAATTGGGGTAGATGTACCGTGTGTATTGATGTAATCTATATCTTCAGGCTGTAATCCTGCGTCAGCTAAAGCCGCATTCATTACATTCTTAGCACCCAAACCTTCTGGATGAGGAGCAGTAAGGTGATGCGCATCAGCAGTAGCACCACCGCCAGCTATTTCGCAATATATTTTTGCGCCACGTTTAATGGCGTGCTCATATTCTTCTAGTACTAATACGCCAGCAGCTTCACCCATTACAAACCCATCACGGTCTTTGTCATAAGGGCGGCTTGCGGTTTTAGGGTCATCATTGCGTTCGCTCATTGCCTTCATTGCGTTGAATCCACCAACACCTGCTTCGCTGATAACAGCTTCCGAACCTCCAGTTAATATAATATCTGCTTTACCCAAACGAATGGTATCGAATGCCGAGATAATAGCATTGGTACTACTAGCACAAGCACTTACCACCGCATAGTTAGGACCACGGAAACCGTGCTTCATGGAAATTTGTCCAGCAGCAATATCTAATATCATTTTTGGGATGAAGAACGGATTGAATCGAGGAGTTCCGTCTCCTTTGGCAAAATTGGTAACTTCTTCTTGAAAGGTAATCAGACCTCCGATGCCACTAGCGAATATGACACCAACGCGGTCAATGTCAACATTCTCATGGGTTATTTTGGCATCTTCCACGGCCATATCACTTGCAACAAGAGCAATCTGTGCGAAGCGGTCAAGCTTTCTGGCTTCCTTCGAGTTCATGAAGTTGGTAGGGTCGAAACCTTTTATTTCACAGGCAAAGCGTGTTTTAAATTTTGTGGCATCAAAATTTGTGGTCATATCTGCTCCCGACACACCATTTACCAATCCACTCCAATATTCATCTATATTGTTGCCCAATGGGGTTAATGCCCCCATACCTGTTACTACAACTCTTTTCAATTCCATACGGCTTAAAAACCCTTTTAAGTGAAAATCCGCCGTGATGATAGCATTAGCCTCAAAACTGGCGGATTATAATATTGCTTCAGAAGAATTCTTACTTAGCGTTTTCTTCCAAGTAAGTAACCGCCTGACCAACAGTTGTAATGGTTTCAGCTTGTTCATCAGGAATTGAAATGTTGAATTCTTTTTCAAATTCCATGATTAATTCAACGGTATCTAAAGAATCTGCACCAAGATCATTGGTAAAAGACGCTTCATTTGTTACCTCAGCTTCGTCTACACCTAGTTTGTCTACGATGATTTTCTTTACTTTAGTTGCGATGTCTGACATTGTAGTAATATTTTTAGTTACGGCGGCAAAAATATACTTTTTGGTAAAACTGCAACATTTAAAATAAATTTTGTTTGAGAATACACTTGTTTTGTTCAAAAGTTTTTTAAATTTATTGCCTTTTTAGCTGTTTATCGCTGCTAAATAAATATTATCACCTTCAAATTATTTAAAATGTTTTTTAAAATTATTGAATATAAAAGCCCAGAATATGAACAAATGGTTGAATTAAGGTCAAAAATACTGAGGATTCCACTAGGATTATCCTTCACCGAAGAGCAATTGGCAGCCGAAAAAGATGATATACTCTTGGGTTCTTTTGAGGAAAAAGATAAATTTCTTAAAGGTTGTTGTATTCTCAGTAAGGTTGATGATTTAACAATTAAACTCAGGCAGATGGCAGTATCAGATGATTTTCAGGGAAAAGGTATTGGGAGGCAAGTAATTGTTTTTGCAGAAAAGGTAGCCAAGGAAAAAGGGTTCAAGAAAATTATTATGAATGCAAGAAAATCAGTGGAGGGTTTTTATGGAAAACTTGGATATACAATAGTTGGGGATGAATTTATTGAGGTTTCCATTCCGCATTATAAAATGGTAAAAACCATCATTTAAGTTGCCGTTTTCTTTTGTAAAGAAAGGTGCATTATCCCTCAAATAAATTATTTCTTGTCTAATTCCCGTTATTTTGCGGATTGAATAAAAAATAAAATATGGATTACAGTAAATTAGTTGCAATAACTGGGTTGCCGGGTTTGTTTGAGTTAATTGGCAATAAAGGTGATGGAATCATACTTAAAAGTTTGGAGGATGGCTCCGTCAAATTTATATCTTCGAGAAAAGGGGGCTTTGCTCAGTTGGAAGCTATCGAAATATTTACCGTTAGAGACAATGTGAATCTTTCAGAAATATTTCTTGCAATGAAAGCAAGCGACAAACCATTGCCTTCAGAAAAAGATGCAAAGGCAATAAAGGATTATTTTGAGGAAGTTTATCCTGACTTGGACTTTGAAAGGGTTTATGGTAGCGACATGAAAAAAATGGTTAAGTGGTTTGCTGTCTTACGGAAATATGACATTACCATAAAAGTTCCCGAGGAAGTATCCGAAGAAGAAGAGGGGGAAATAATCGAAACCCCTGCCGAATAAAAAATAATTACTTTCATAAAAAGCTGCATCCCAAGAAATTGATGCAGCTTTTTTACTTTTGAACGAATGATAGAAAATTGAAAACGATATTAATTATAGACGATGAGGAGAAACTGAGAGGGTTACTTGCACGCATCATCAAGGCAGAAGGGTTTGAAGTATTTGAGGCTGGCAACCTAAAAGAAGGCTCAAAACAACTCGCCATCAAAGAGATTGATGTGTTGTTGTGCGATGTAAAACTACCCGATGGGAATGGGGTGGACTTTGTTTTGAGTGCCAAACAAACGAATCCTTCGGTTGAAACTATTCTGTTGACTGCTTTTGGAAATGTGGCAGATGGCGTGCAGGCTATGAAAAATGGTGCCTTCGATTATATAATGAAGGGGGACGACAACGACAAGATTATCCCTCTCATCAACAAGGCATTGGAGCGTGTGCAGTTGCGCAAGAGGGTGGAACAGTTAGAGAAAGAAGTAGGCAGCCGCTATAGCTTCGAAAGTATTCTGGGTTCTTCAACCGCTATAAAAGAGGCTATTAACTTGGCAAAAAGGGTAGCACCAACCGAAGCAACCGTTTTATTATTGGGAGAAACGGGAACCGGTAAAGAAGTGTTTGCCCAAGCAATTCACAATAGCAGCAAGCATTTGGGAAAGCCTTTCATGGCATTGAACTGTAGTGCATTTGGCAAAGAATTATTGGAAAGTGAGATATTTGGTCATAAAGCAGGAGCTTTTACTGGGGCTTTGAAAGATAAAAAAGGATTGATAGAAGAAGCAAGCACCGGCACTTTGTTCTTGGATGAAATTGGCGAAATGCACATAGACCTTCAAAGCAAATTGCTTCGGGTATTGGAAACGAGCGAATTTATAAAGGTGGGCGATACCAAACCAACCAAAGTCTCTGTGCGCATCATCGCTGCTACCAACAAGGATTTGCAGGACGAGGTGAAGGTGGGCAAGTTTAGGGAAGATCTTTTTTATCGCCTCAATGTATTTACCATTACCCTACCCACTTTGCGGGAACGTAAAAACGACATTGCGGTGTTGGCGGAACATTTTTTAAAGGTATCTGCCTTAAAAATAAACCAACAGGTAACCATGATGAGCGATGAGTTTTTGGAAACCCTAAAAAAGCATGAATGGAAGGGCAACATACGCGAATTGAGAAACGTGATGGAACGTGCTGTGATATTGGCTGATACACCAGAACTAACCATTCGTGATCTGCCGCTTGAAATGCAAACCACCAAAATATTCGGTGGGCAAAACCAGATGTCAGCATTTGAATTGGCGAGTGTAGAAATGCTGCACATTCAAAGGGTGCTGAATCATTGCAAAGGCAATAAAACAGAAGCTGCCAAGTTGCTTAACATCGGGCTTACCACGCTATACCGGAAAATAGAGGAGTATAAAATAAATTAATAATACGGTCAAAATCTATTAAATATATATCTTCAAAGCCCCTTTCTTAGTGCAAAACAAACTCTTCTTTTCTAGGTCTATTTGGCAATAAATAAAGCGTTAAACATTTGACAAACTTGTTAAATGCTACCTCTCTTATAAGAACAACTTTGAGTATACATTCTACAAAAGCAAAGTTTGAATCATGGTCTACAATATTTAGTAGCACAATCATCTAAATAATTTCTCTCTCGCTCAAAGGCACTGTTGTTACTGAAAAGAATGTCAGTGCCTTTTTTCATTATTGCATTTTAAAATGATCAATCAAAATGGTTTTTTATGGAAAAAATACAATAATTGATTATCTTTTTATAGATTTGCTTAACAAAATACAATGTTTATTTGTAAAGTGCAACCAAAAGGGCTTTTATTTGCACTTTCATTTAAATATGAAAAAAATTAATTTAAAAGTTAATTAACCCAGATTCGTAGCAAAATAAGTTTACAGGCTGTTTTATTACGATAGGGTCTAACGCATTGCTTAGTAGAATAAAGATTTTAGGTTTATAAGAGGTATAATCTTTTTCTTTGCGGCTATAGGAGACAGTATTAATTAAACAAGCAAATTAATTTTAAAAATGCACCCAAATTTAAAGAAAGTTACGGCCGCAGGTTTATTGGTTACTATCGGAATCATCTTTGGAGACATTGGTACATCTCCTCTCTACGTTTTCAGTGCCATTATTGGCACAAATAAAATACAGCCCGCATTAGTTTATGGGGGTGTATCCTGCGTTTTTTGGACGCTTACTTTGCAAACAACTTTTAAATACATCTTTCTTACACTACAAGCAGACAATAAAGGTGAGGGTGGTATCTTTTCTTTATATGCTCTTGTATGGCGTTACCGTCACTGGCTTTATTTTCCAGCAATAATTGGCGCAGGCACTTTGCTTGCCGATGGAATTATTACCCCGCCCATTTCTGTTGCCTCTGCCATTGAAGGGTTGAATGGAGTACCAGGTTTAGAAAGTATAATAGTTCCAGGAAACACATTGACCATAACAATTGTGATTGTAATTATGTCCCTTTTGTTCTTTTTCCAACAGTTTGGAACCAATGTGGTAGGTAGTTCTTTTGGGCCTATTATGTGTGTTTGGTTTGGGATGATTATGTTTTTGGGGGCAATAAACATTGTTCATTTTCCGCAAATATTGGCTGCAATTAATCCATATTATGGCATACAACTATTGTCGGATCATAAAATTGGGGGCTTTTTTATACTTGGTTCTGTTTTCTTGTGTACAACTGGAGCTGAGGCTCTTTATTCGGATTTGGGACACTGTGGCAAAAAGAACATTCAAGTAAGCTGGCTTTTTGTGAAAATATCATTGCTTGCAAACTATTTTGGACAGGCCGCTTGGTTGTTAAGAAGCGATAACCACAGTTTAATATTTGATGCCAAACAAGGGGGTTTCTTCCTAGCACCAAACATGAATCCTTTCTTTGAGATAATGCCGCATTGGTTTTTATTGCCAGGTATCATCATTTCCACATTGGCAACAATCATAGCAAGCCAAGCATTGATTAGTGGTTCATTTACATTGATAAGCGAGGCGGTTAGCATGAACTTCTGGCCAAGAATTACCATTAAATATCCCACCAATGTAAGGGGGCAAATTTATATTCCAAGCATCAACTGGTTATTGTGGGCTGGTTGTGTGGGAATGATGCTTTATTTCCAAGATTCTGAAAAGATGCAGGCGGCTTATGGTTTCTCTATCACAGTTGCTATGTTGATGACGACCCTTCTGATGTTCTATTACATGAAGTTTGTAAAGAAATGGGCACAAGTACTCATTTTCTTAATCCTTATGGTCTTTTTAACCGTAGAGTTTTCTTTCTTCCTTGCAAATGTTTCAAAAATCAAGAACAGATGGCCGTTCCTTATTTTTGAGTTCACTTTGATATTTGTAATGTATATCTGGTTCAAAGCACGTAGGATTACAAACAGGTTCCTTCAATTTGAAAACATAAAATCGTTTATTCCATCATTGGTTAGGCTTAGCAACAACCACGATGAAGTAAAATATGCAACGCACCTTGTTTACCTTACCAAGGCAAATAACAAGAAGGCAATTGAGAAAAGAATATTGGAATCTATCCTAACCAAGCGGCCAAAAAGAGCAGATGTCTATTGGTTTATACATATTGATAGGATGGATGAACCATACACAATGGAATATAATGTTGAAGAAATAGAACACGATAAAATAATTAGGATTGAGTTTAAGCTTGGCTTTAGGATACAACCACGCATTCATGTGTTATTTAAGAAAGTGATGGAGGATATGCTTGAGCATCATGAACTAAATGTTGAAGCAAACGAAAATGAAAAAGCATTGAATAAACACAACATTTCTGGCGATATCCGCTATGTTATTATTCAACGCTTCTTGTCTGTAGAAAATGAATTCTCGCTTAAAGAAGGCTTTATACTTAATTCATATTTTGGTATCAGCAGGCTTGCTCAGTCCGATAAAAAAGCATTTGGTTTAGATTGGAGTGATACAGACATTGAAAAGATTCCATTGGTATTAGCTCCTGTTTCAAACATACCATTGAAGCGGATTGGCTATCATTACAACAATCCGGATTAGAAATAAAAAAGCCTCAGACAAAATCTGAGGCTTTTTTATTTTGTTTATTTCGCCTAGTTTAACCCTACTACCTTAACCACACCTGCAATACCCCCTCTTCCATTCTCAGCTTCAATTAATAATGTGAGTGTCCTAGTATTTTTTCCAACAGGAAGGTCTAAAGTAAAATCACCATTTTCAGCGTTAGTCTTCGTACCTATCAATTGTTTATCTAACCAAACTTCTACTTTTCCAGTGACTGATTTAAATAAAATCTTTCCTCCTTTTTCGCATTGCTCAGCAAAAGGTTTAAAGCTAGTACGATATAGTGCATAGTTTCCACCAGTAAATTTCTGTAGGCTACCTGGTTTTGTATTAGCCCAAGTATTCATATCGTATTTTGCTACTTCCATATTTGGATCTGGTTTATCGGTATAGAAAGGCGATAGTTTCCATTTATCCAATATCAATATTGGGCTAGAAACTGCTACTGCTGGAATTGGAGCAACTTCATTTACATTGATTGTAACAGAAGCACTCTTCAAACTACCTGACTTAACTGTCAATACAATTTGTCCGCCTCCCGCTGCTTTGCTTTGCACTATCACCTGTGCCAATCCATTATACAAACTATACTTATTTCCTTTTTCAGACTCGTGGTTGTTGGCATCACCATTGCCAATGCCAATGATATTTCCAGGGCCACTAATTTCAAATTCCAATGGAAGGTTGGCTGTTTCTACTGGTCTTCCTTTTTCATCCAAAGCCCTTACTGTTACTGGTAAGGCATCCAATCCATCTCCGGAAAGTGAGTTTCTGTATGGAATCAGTTCTAGGCTTGCTGGTTCTCCAGAAGTTTCTACAATAAAGTGAGATACTTCTTTGCCATCTTTATAACCGAATGCTTCTAGTTTTCCGGGTTTGTATGGCACATAAAAATTATTCATTTCATATTTATCTACCTTTTGTTCGCCAATTTCTTTTCCATTTAGTTTAAGTTTTATAGTCTCGGCATTACTCATTGCCATCACTCGAATATTCTTTCCAATACTATCTTTTGGCCAGTTCCAATGCGGCACCAACTGCAAAACGGGTTGTGTTTCAGGAAGCCATTGTGCCTGATGGATATAATAAGCCGTCTTTGGAAAACCACAAACATCCATACAACCAAAAACCGAACTTGCAGAAGGCCATTCAAAAGGTTGTGGCTCTCCTCGATAATCAAAACCCGTCCACACAAAACAACCTGCCACATACGGTTTCTCTGCAATTATTTTCCATGCTGCCCTGTGCGTTTCTCCCCAACCGGGTTTAATATCGTCATAAGCAGCCAACTCATGCTTTTGCTTATTGCTTACATAAACACCTCTAGTCATCTGACCCGAAACGTCTTCTGAACTAGTAATTGGTTTATTTGGGAATTGTTTATGGTAGTTTTCATACCCCCCTTGCTGATAATTAAAACCTACAACATCCACTGCTTGCGAAACATTTATAGGCGTAAACAAGCCTCCACTTTGTGCGGCAGTAACGGGTCGTGTAGTGTCTAATGTCTTCACCACATTGCTCATTCTCCTCACCATTTCGTATCCATTCTCTGTTCCTTGCATGGGTTCTTCGTTGAATACACTCCAAAGGATTATGCTTGGGTGATTCCTATCTCTTCGCACCATCCACTCTAACTGACGTTGGTATTCTGGCGATACATTGAAGTTTCTGTTTTCATCCATCACCAAAATACCATTTCTGTCGCAAGCATCCAAAAACTCATTAGAAGGAGGATTGTGCGAGCAGCGGTTTGCATTTACCCCCATCTCTTTTAATTTCTTCAACCTAAAATCCCAGATAGCATCTGGCACGGCAGTACCAACCCCTGCATGGTCTTGGTGGTTGCAAGTACCTTTAATCTTCACCCATTTATCATTGAGAAAGAAGCCAGAGTCGGCAGTAAACTTGATCGTCCTGAATCCGCAACTAGTTATTGAATGGTCAACAACTTTATCATCCACATAAACAACTGTCTTCACCTTATAAAGCACAGGGTTTTCTAGTGTCCATAAGTCAGGATTATTGATTGCGATATTTATCTTGGCAACACTTTTTCCTAACGGATTCAATGTTCCTGCGTCAGACTTTCCTTGGGCTATCACGGTGCCGTCACTCTTCATCACCTTCGATTCCACAACAAAATTTGCGGCTTCTTTCCCACTGTTTTCTATAGTGGCTTCCACAGGAACGACCCATTCTCCAGAAGCAGTTTTAATAGGCTGCGCAAAAACACCATCGGTAATAATATGCACTGGCGATTGTTTCACCAACCAAGTGTGGCGATATATTCCTGCCCCTTCGTACCACCAACCTTCTTGCGGCACCGCATCCACGCGGATGGCAATATTATTCAGGTCTTCCCCATATTTAGCCATTGCGGTAATGTCGATATAGGACGATGTGTAGCCACAAAAGTTGCGATGCATAATAGTGCCATTCACCCATATTGTGCAGTTCGTAGCAATGCCATCAAACTGAAGCTCTATGTGTTTGCCTTTGTCTTTTGCATCTAGTTTAAAGTTGCGGCGATACCAGCCAATGCCCCTTTTGCGGTAGCCTTGCGTAGCGTTTTCGGTACTGTCAAACGGTTGTTCCACAGCCCAATCGTGTGGCAGGTTCAGCAAACGCCATTGTGTATCGTCGTATTCTGGGGCGGCAGCGCCCCATGATTTTCCTGCTTTGGCATTGGGATAACTCATTTCTTGTCCTCTTATTACCGGAAAAGGAATATCGCCCAGATAAAACCGCCATCCATTATCCAACGACAATCGCTCGTGCGGGGCATTGATTACATTAGTTTTTGTTTGTGCAGAAGCAGTTTGGCAGATGATAGCCAAAGCAAGCAGGAGGGGAAATAATTTTCTCATACAGCATTTTTTCTTTGAGACGCAATGTTAGCAAGAAAGTTTAGTAAAAAGAGTGATTCTCTTCGGATGAATATATTTTTAAAACAAAAAGTGCAGCCAACCCGAAGGTTGAAACTGCACTTTTATTAAAACAGGGATAGAACCCTTTTATCTATAAAAATTTGTAATAAACTTTCAATCCAAAGAAAGTTTCAGATCCCCCAGTAACAGAAACTGAAGTGTAGTTTGCTATGATATCAAATTTAGAAATGCTATAACCAACTTGCGGGCTATAAGCAAAGCCTCCAGTTGAACTCGCTCCACTAGCAGAGAAGCTGCCATAGCCTATTCCTAAGCCAGCATTAAATCCATCTTTTTCACTAAATTTATACCTAGCACCTACTAAAACTGGAATTAAGCTAACAGAAGGACTTTTAGTACTTGCAGTGAATCCTAACACATTAACTGTAACTGTTTTTCCAGCGAATGATTGGTAACCAGCTTGCGCAAATCCATCAATCGAAGATGATAACCCATAAGTAGCTTGCAACTCACCACCAATACCTACTCCGTTAGAAGTACCCAAATCGCCTGAGGGGATTGATACAACTGGACCAACACCTAAACTGAATTTTTTGCTGTCTTGTGCTTTAGCACCAAAGGCAACTGCTGCGACACATAGTGTCATTAGAACTTTTTTCATATTTAAACAATTTATAGTTTCCCTACTCGTATGGCTTTTCGGATACGCCCCGTTTTTAATAGTTTCTGGACTCTATTTGTTAATTGATTAACACAAATATATTAGATGATTTCTTAACAAAAAGTACTGTGTGGATAAAAAGTGGTGTTCTAGTTGATTTTATTCACACTGTAAATTATGTATTTAGTGCGCTCAATTGCAACCTTCCAAAACCAGGCAACGTCTTTTCGACGAAGGAGAAATCTAATTCTGCTCTTTTACATCCTTATTATTTGGTTAGATATCTCCTAAGGTCGATAGGTCGGCTAACTGGTTTCGGGGATGTTTTACGTTTTAAACCTGTCAGGTCTTGAAGACCTGACAGGTTTTTGCTCTCCA